>Ga0247804_10000143_pt1 | contig 33825 bp, 28 predicted proteins | sample UWRJL029104C1_FD_181142 | JGI IMG/M metagenome (GOLD analysis project Ga0247804, IMG submission 181142) | Plant litter microbial communities from Arlington Agricultural Research Station in Wisconsin, United States - UWRJ-L029-104C-1 | ecosystem: Environmental > Terrestrial > Plant litter >... | reverse complement strand
AAAACCTGGTACATCACCCCATTTGTATTCGGCACCCTACTGCTGGTAAAACGCCCGGCCCAGGTGTGGCAGCTGGTGGCGGTGTACGCAGCAGGCGCCTGCCTCAGTGTGCTTTACGTAGCCAGTCGCCACGCCACGCGAGGCCTTGCTTTCGCCGAAATCAACTGGGCCGTTCACCCGTTTTTCCGCAACCACGTTATCTATGCCACGCTGCTGGCCATCTTGATTCCTTACGCCTGGTACGCCTATCGCGCCACCAGCGCCAAGAGCGCGCGCCTGGCCTGGCTGGTGGCGCTGGGTTTGCTGCTGTTCGGCCTGCTGACTTCCTACACGCGGGCTTCCATCCTCTCGCTGCCGGTCATCGCCATTTTTTACGTAATACTGCGCCTGCGCCTGACCAAAGCGCTGCTGCTCGGCGCGGGGCTGGCGGCGGGCGGCGGGGCCATGTATTTTATGCACGCCGACAATTACATGCTCTATGCCCCGGAGTTCGAGAAAGTCGTGTTTAACGGCAAGAATTTCAGCCGTCACCTCGAAGCCACCTACAACATGCAGGACGTATCGGGCATGGAGCGGGTATACCGCTGGGTGGCCGCCACGCGCATGATTGCCGAAAAGCCCCTGCTGGGCAGTGGCCCCGCCACCTTCTACCCCGAATATAAGCGCTACACGGTCAAGAGCTTCCGTACCTACGTCAGCGACAATCCTGAGAAATCGACCACGCACAATTACTTTCTGCTGCAACTGGCCGAGCAAGGAATTCCGGGCTTCGTGCTGTTCCTGGTGCTCATGACCGTGACCCTGCTCACCGCCGAGCGGCTCTACCACCAGACGGCGCGGCATCCGGCGCTGCGCCGCGTGGTGCTGGCTACTACGTTGTCACTGGTAGTCATTATTTTCCACCTGCTACTCAACGAGCTGATTGAGGTCGACAAAATCGGCTCAATGTTTTTCGTGGGACTGGCCGTGCTGATTCGCGTGGAAAGTTGGCTGGCGGAGGCCAATCGACCAATGGTTAATGGTCAAACGTCATCAACCATCACTATTTAAACCAGCAGCTCAGAATCGTAATATCATCGGCAAACTTGTCGCCGTTGACGTTGAACTTCTTACACGCTTCCAGCAGCTGCTGATTGAGCTCGGCCAGAGGCAAATGGCGGTGGCTTTGCAGTACCTGCAGCACGCCTTCTTCGCCAAACTCGTTGCCGTGGGCGTCGAATATCTCGGTGAGGCCGTCGGTGTAGAGCAGCAGCAGCGACTGCGGCTCGATGACGACCTCCCCCACCATCAGCATCGGCAAATCTTCCATGATACCGAGGATGATAGTGCCGTGGCTGAGCTGCTGCACGGTGCCGTCGGGGCCCAGTAGCATGGGGTCGTTGTGCCCAGCGTTGACGTATTGCAGGCGGCGCGTGCGGCGATTGTAGACGCCCAGGAAAGCGGTGATAAACTTCTCACCGTTCGCATTTTCAAACAGCAGCGTATTTAGCTCCGTCACTACCGCCGTGAGCTCGCCGCCCTGGCGCAGCATGGTGCGCAGGCCGGCCTGGAAGTTCGACATCAGCAGCGAAGCGGGCACGCCTTTGCCGCTCACGTCGGCCACGCAGAGCAGCAGCCGGTCGGCATCGATTTCGACCACGTCGTAGTAGTCGCCGCCGATTTCGGCGTGCGGACGATACTCCTTCTCAATCAGCAGGTCGGCATCGTTGGGCAGGCGCTGGGGAAACAGCCGGTTCTGCACGTCCTGGGCAATTTCGATTTCCTTGCGCACGGCCGCATCGCGGATGCTCTGGTCCTGCAGGCGGCGGTTTTCGATGGCCCCGAGCAGGGTATTAGCCAGCGCGGTCAGGAATTTTATCAGCTTCTGCCGGTCGTAGTTCCGGCGCAGGCCGCCGATGAACACGTAGCCCGCCACCTGCTGCTGGCGCAGCACCGGAATCAGCATCTCGTAGCGCTCCCAATCGGGACCGAGGTTGAAATCCTCGATAGAGCGCTCCTCGTCGATGTGCCCGGCAGCCACCGCAGCCGGCAGTTGCAGGTGCTGGAGCTCGTCTTCGGGGCGGCCGAGGGCCATTTTAGCCTGAAAAGTGTCGCCCTGCCGCACGAACAGCAGCAGGTGCTCGACGGCGCGCTGGCCCTCCAGGGTGAAGTGTAGCATGCGGTAGAGCACCTCCACGCTGTGGTGGCTGGCGGTCATGTGCTGGGCCAGGCCGAGCACGGTTTCCAGCTCAAAGTCCTTGATGATGAGGTCGCGGCGCAGCTGCTTTAGCTGTTCGTCGCGCATAGCCAGCGCCTGCGGTCCGGTGAGGTCGGCGGGCTTATCGGGGGTAAGAGGAGCGGTGGCGTGCGACATGCAATCGAAAAGCGGACTTGGTAGAGAAGGTACAAGTTAGCAAACAGATGGGTGAAATGCCGATTAATTTTTCTTAATCCGGTTTCCCCGTTTGTGCCAGCCCAATCAAACTCAAAGATGGCGCGAATTTACCCGATTATCGCTGTTTTCGGGTCGTAGGCGTCGCGCAGGCCATTGCCGAGCAGGTTAAAGCTCAGCACTAGCAGCGAGATGGCCAGGCTGGGCCACAGCGTGAGCCACAGGCCCGCCTCGGTGCCGAGCAGGTCGTAGCCTTCCTTCACCATCAGCCCCCAGCTGGGCGCCGGCGGCTGCACGCCGAGGCCCAGGAAACTCAGGCCCGCTTCGAGCAGAATAGCGGCGGCGAAATTACTCGTGGCCAGCACGATGAGCGGCCCGCGCAAATTGGGCAACAGGTGCCGGATGATAAGGCGGCCGGTGGGCAAGCCCAGCACCCGCCCGGCCTCCACGAAGGTGGCCGAACGCAAGCTGAGCATCTGGCCGCGCACCACCCGGGCCACGTCCACCCACATGGTGAGGCCCACCGCTACGAAGCTCACCCACACGCCTTTGCTATCGAGCGCCAATGAAATGGCAATGACCAGCATGATGCCGGGAATGCTCCACACCACGGTCATCAAGCCCAGCAGCAGGGCGTCGATTTTGCCCCCGAAGTAGCCGGCCAGGGCGCCAATGGCCATGCCCAGCACCATCGAAATAAGCACCGCCACCAGCCCGATTCCCAGCGAGATGCGCGTGCCCAGCAGCAGGCGGCTCAGCTCGTCGCGGCCGGCTTTGTCGGTGCCCAGCCAGTAGGTATGGCTAAATGGTTCTGGTGTAGTAAGGAAGGAACTAACACTAAGCACCTGCCATGAAGCAGGTTTGGTACCAGGTGCGCTCCAAGTACGAACTGCCGCAGTATCGTCATTTATCTGGCGGTATGCAGTGATAGGCAATTCTGTGAACTGTGGTTCTTGACCGTGCAGCCAAGTGGCGAAAATATTCGCCGCTGGCCGGGCCGAATCCGGCAGCGGGCGGCGCAGAAACTGCACCCGCAAACCCGGCGGCTGCTTCTGCAACTGCACGAAGCCATTATTCGCGTTGGGCGAATTATCAGGCAACACCCAGTAGCCCAGCAGCGCCACCACGGCGCACAGCGCGATGAACACCGCCCCGGCCACGGCGGGCCGGTTCTGGAGCAGGCGCTGGCGCACGTAGTAGCCGGGGGACCGGGCGGGCGCGGGGGCAACGGGGGCCAGGGTCGCCATTTAGCGGGTGTTGTGCTGGAGCAGGCCTTCCTTGGAGGCCAGGTAGGCGGCGTCGCGGGCGATGGCGCCGAAGGAGGTGGTTTCGTAGGCCAGCTCGGTGTCGGGGTCGGGCCAGTAGCTGCGCACGAGGCCCTGCTCCAGCAGGCCGCGGAGCAGGTTTTCGAGCTCGGGGGCGGGCAGGCCGGTTTTGTCGAGCAGGGTGCGGAAGGGGGTCACGAAGTACAGCTCGTCGAGCAGGTCGTATTCGGCGTCGGTCACGGGAGGGGAAGGCAGCGGGGTGCAATGCTACCGGCGCAAAGGTAGCGGCGCGGCCCGCTAGCGCCAGTAGCCCTGCGTGGGAAAGCTCGCGTCTTCGTAGGGCGCTTTGCTTAACTCGGCCTTACTGTCGGCTTTGAAGACCATCAGCATTGGCCGGGCGGGCGAGTAGGCGGGCCAGTCGGGGCCGGGGCGGCCGTTGCGGATGAAGCTAACCCAGTGGGCGTGCATCAGGGTGGCCAGGGCGGGATTGGCGGCTTTGCCGGCGGCGGTGGGTGGCTCGGCGGCCGTGGCTTCGGCCGAACTGCCCTGGGGCGCGTTCCACACGAAGGCCAGCTCCTGGGCGTGGATGGGCTGGGTGGTGGCGTCGGCGTAGTCGAAGCGGTAGAGCCAGGTGGGTAGGCCCTGCCCGGCCAATTGCTTCGCTAAGCGGTAGGTGGCCAGGCGGTAGAGGTAGTCGGTGAGGGTGGTGTTCCAGGCGTCCAGCTCGTTGGCGATGCTTGGGCGGCGCTGCTGGTAGGCTTGCCACACCAGCGGACCGTTATGGGCGCCAAATACTTTATCGAGTGCCGCAGCATTGGGCGTGGCCAGGATGGAACCGGGGCCACTGAACAGCCGCGCTTCCTCCAGATTGGTGCCCAGCAGCACCCGCACGGGCGGCGCCTGGCGGCGCAGAAACTCCAGCGGCGGTGCCGGGATGGTGCGGCCATCGAGCACCGGGCCGAAGACCTGCAAACCGCCCGCGCCGCTGGTAAACCGGGCCTGCGCCCGCACCAGGGAGTCGGCGGGCAGGGTGAGCAGCCGCGCCGGGGCCCCGCCCAGGGCCTGCCGCAGCTGCCGCGTGACGGCGCCGGCGGTGACGGTGTCGCGGATGGCCTGCACGGCGCCGCTTTCCAGGATTACTTGCTGAAACAAGCCTTTGGTGGCGGGCGTGGCCAGCAGGGCGCCCACCAGCTTGGCTCCGGCCGATTCGCCCATCACCGTCACGCGGCGCGGGTCGCCGCCGAAGGCGCTGATGTTGGCGTGTACCCAGCGCAGGGCGGCCACGGCGTCGAGCAGGCCGCAGTTGCCGGACTGCTCGTAGCCTTCGCCCAGGCGGGAGCCCAGTTGCAGGAAGCCCAGGCTGCCGAGGCGGTAGTTGAAGCTGACGACCACGATACTGTCGCGGGCGGCGAAGGTCCAAGTGTCGTGGTCCTGGCCCGAGCCGCCGGTGAAGGCACCACCGTGGACCCACACGACGACCGGGTGTTGCTGGCGGCCGTTGTTTTTGGGCGCCCACACGTTGAGGTAGAGGCAGTCTTCGGCGCCCTGCACGCCGGTGGGACCAGCCTGGAGGGCGCGGGGGCCAAATTTTGTGACGGCCAGCACGGTGGGGTGAGGCTTGGGCGGCTGCGGCGGGCGGAAGCGCAAGGTGCCCACCGGCGGCTGCGCATAGGGAATGCCCCGGAATACGTGCAACGGGCCCTCCGGCAGGCCCTGCACCGGGCCCTGGCGGGTGTTCACTATCCAATCAGGACCTTGGGCGTGGGTGGGTAGGCTGGCACCGGGCCAGCTCAGCAGGAAACTCAGCAACAAGGCCCAGCGCGGGGCCACTACTTGAAAAAAACGCATAGGCAACAGGCAGCAAGGCGGCGCAATCGGCGCCGGCGCCCGCAAAATACCCATTCGCCGCGCAATGGCGGCCGGCGGCACGGCCAGCTTAGTCCACTCTGGCACCCTGAGCATAGGCTACTACGCCCGTGGCCCGCTGCGCCTCGATGTACAGCATAATGGCCTTGATTTCCGGTGCCGACAAGTTGAAGCTGGGCATTTGCTGCTGCTGATACTCGTCGAAGAGTTTCACCCCGTAGGCATCGCCGCTGGCCACTACTTTGCTCGAGTTCTGCACCCAGGGAATAAGCCAGGCCAGGGGGCGGCGCCTGGTGATGCCGGCCAGGGCCGGGCCCACTACTTTGTCGTTCACGGCGTGGCACTGGGCACAATTGCCTTTGAATAAGGCATCGCCGGCGGCCACCAGCTCGGCATCGGCGGCAGTGAGGGTTAGCAGGGGCGCGGGGCTGGCGGGGGCCGTGCTGTCCCTTGCCAGGGCGGGCTCGGCCCGGACGCCGCACTCGCCCGGGCCCAGCTCTACTTCGGCCGAAAAGCCGACCAGGTTGACGGCATTCAGCAGCGTGTAGCCCAGCAGGACGACGATGGCCGCCATGCCGGCCGACAGGGCAAATCCGGTGGAGTTGGCAGCCATGGCACGCAGGAGCTTAAGGGGGGATACTACGACTACGGCAATAACCGGCAAGGCCTTGGTTTAGTTGGGTTAAAAAGATGGTTTAAGCTGATTTTTTTTAGCTGTTCGGCCGGTTTTTTGGGGTTGCCTGCCCACTCTTCCCTGCAATGCTCTGTACTTTTAGCGTTGCTATGAAACACTTTCTGCCCCTGTTGGCCCTTGGCTGGATGGCCGCGGGCTGCGCCTCGCCCCCACCCCGGCCCGCCGTGGCCCAAATGAAGCTCAATGCCGGCATCGTGACGACCAAACTGGCCGAAACCAAGGCCTTTTATACCCGGACCCTGGGCTTTGGGGTGAGCTTCGAGAACGACTTTTACCTGCTGCTGCACGCGCCCGGCAACGGCGGCGAAATCAGCTTCCTGCTGCCCAATCATCCCTCGCAGCAAGCGCTGTTTCAGGCGCCGTTTCAGGGGCAGGGGGCCTACCTCACGCTGGAAGTGAGCAACGTGGACAGCGTGTACCAGGCCCTGAAGACCCACGGGGCAGCCATCAAAATTGCGTTGCGCGACGAGCCCTGGGGCGACCGGCACTTCGCCATTCAGGACCCGAACGGCCTGGGCATCGACGTGGTGAAATACGCTCCGCGCCCCCCTCAGTAAGCCTCGCCTTTTCCCTCCTCTGCTATGGCCGCGCCCAGCGTTGACCACTCCCCCGCCCGCCGGCATTTTCACTCGCTGGAGGCGCTGCGCTTTTTCGCCTTTTTGAAGGTGTATATGCTGCACGTACCGCTCAATGTGCCCTCGCCGGTGCTTGGCTACCTCAAGCGGGGGGGCGGCATTGGGGTGCAGTTCTTTTTCGTACTCAGCGGGTTTCTCATCACCTATTTGTTGGTGGCCGACAAGCAAGCCAATGGGCAAGTGGGCGTGCGCCGGTTTTTCGTGCGGCGCAGCCTGCGCATCTGGCCCTTGTTTTATGTTGGGGTGCTGCTGGCTTTCCTGCTGCCCGAGGCCTGGGCCGACCGCTGGGGCTTCCACATGGTGGGGGGCGGCTACGTGCCCGACTGGCGCTTCTCCTTCACGTTCCTGGAGAACTATAAAATGCTGCTGATGGACAACTTCCCGCGCACCACGCCCCTGTCGGTTTTCTGGTCGCTGTGCATCGAGGAGCACTTCTACCTGCTGTGGCTGCTGGCGGTATGGCTGCTGCCGCTGCGCCGGGTGCCGGTTTTTCTGCTGGCCTGCGTGCCGCTGGCCTGTGCCTTTCGCTTCGTTGAGCCAATGGTGTTCCAGAACGCCATGATTGACACCAACGACCTGCTGACGCACCTCGACGTGTTTGCCGCCGGCGGCCTGCTGGGCTACTGGGTGGCCACGGACTACGCCGGCTTCTCGGCCCGCGTGAATGGCCTGCCGCTGGCCCTGCGCTACGCCTACCTCGCGCTGGTGCTGGGGGCGGTGGTGTTTCAGGCCGACGTGCTGCCGTACGTGCCGGGCAGCGCATTCAATCTCTTTCGGCCCTTGCTTATTGCCGGGCTGTTTGCGGGGCTGGTGGCTTTGTTTCTGCCCGAGGGTTCGGCCATCCGGCTGCGCAGTGGGGTGCTGCATTATTTGGGCAGCATCAGCTACGGGCTCTACGTGTGGCACATCGTGGTTATTCACGTCGTGTTTCAGTATTGTCTGACCCATAAGATTCCGCTGGATACCTGGGGGCAGGCGGCGGCGATGGTGGGCATCACGCTGGGGGGCTCGGTGGGGCTGAGTGCGCTGTCGTTCCGGTACCTGGAGGCGCCGTTTCTCAGGTTGCGCGATAGATTGACGCGCGGCAGCAGCTCCGAAGCAATAGGGCGCCGCTAGTGCGCTAGCGGCCCGGCCGGCCAACCTCATCCCCCGGCCCCCTCTCCCAAGAAGAGGGGGAACCAAACGATTTTCGCCATGAGCAGGACCGGTGCCCCCTCCTTTTGGGAGAGGGGGCCGGGGGATGAGGTTGGCCGGCCGGGCCGCTGGCTGCCGGCCGCCGCCGGGTGCATCGGTGGGCAGCTAACGCACCGCCCGGCCCTTCCACTGGTAGCCGCCGCGCCAGCCGGCCAGGCCCACGGCCAGCGCATACGGCGCATACAGCAGCTGCAAGGGCAGCAGCAGGGCCAGCCAGCGCCGCCGCTGCAGGAAGGCCAGCACCGGGGCCAGCAGCCAGGCATCGGCGGCCAGCTTCAGGACCCAGGCGGCGGCCACCCAGGGCCAGCCGGCGGGCCGGGCCAGCGCCACCCCCAGCCCCACGGCCAGGCTGACGTTGGCCCCCAGCACCAGCAAAGCCAGGTAGCGCGAGGCGGGGCTTTGGTAGTGCCGCCACTTGCTGGCCCAGCGCACGCGCTGCCGCAGCAAAGCCCGCACGGTGGGCGGCGCGGCGGTGCAGGCCAGGGCGGCCGGGTGCGCCAGGAAGTGAGTGGTGCCGGGGAAGGCGGCATGCACCTTATGGAGCAGGAACTCATCGTCGCCGCTGGCCAGGTGCTGGTTGTCGAAGTACCCGCCCACGGCCTCGAAGGCGGCGCGGCGGTAGGCTAGGTTAGCGCCGTTGCACATGGTGGGGTGCCGGCGGCCCAGGCAGGCCGCGCCCACGCCTACGAGGCCGGCAAACTCCAGCCCCATGAGGCCCATGAAGAGCGTGGGCGGCCCCGTCAGCAGCACCGGGCCGCTGATGAAATTGGCCGTGGGCTGCTGCTGGATAAAGCCGGCGTAGGCCGCCAGCCAGCCGGGGCCGAGGCGGCAGTCGGCATCGGTGCAGACGAGCCAGGGGGCGCGGGCGCGGGCCAGGGCGGCGGCCAGGGCGGCTTTTTTGCCGGTGGCGGCGAGCGGCAGGGTGATGAGGTGCAGCGCGAACGGCACCGTGGCCGCCGCGGCCAGCACCAGCGCGGCGGTGGCGTCGGTGGAGTGGTCGTCGGCAATCAGCACCTCAAACTGCGCGGCGGGGAAGGCTTGGGCGGCGAGGTCGGCGAGTAATAGCGGCAGGGCTTCGGCCTCGTTGCGAGCGGCAATGAGGATGGAGAAGGCGGGCGCAACCTCACCCCCTGACCCCCTCTCCAAAAAAGAGGGGGCACCGGTCATGCTTTGGGCATTATCTGTGCTGCCAGATAGGACTGATTGCGCATGACCGGCTCCCCCCTCTTTTTTGGAGAGGGGGGTCGGGGGGGTGAGGTCCCACCCGCCGCGCAACCACCCCATCACCGCCGCATACAGCCCCGGCAACGCCAATAAGCCCAGCCCCCCAATCATCCTTTCCCCCGCTTTTGCCGCAGCACCCGCACGCCCGGCACCAGCAGCAGCCCGGCCGCGCTGGGCAGCGCGATATTGAGCACCCACAAGCTCAGACTAGCCGACAGCACCGGCAGCGCCGGCTGCCCCAGCAGCCCGAATAAGTGCGTGGCCGACAGCTCGCGCACCCCCACGTCGGCCAGGGCATTGAGCGAGGGCACCAGCGACTTCAGCAAAAAGGTGCCCGCCACGGCGGCCAGCCCCGACCCCACCGAGCCGCCCACGCCATAGGCGTAGAGCAGCAGCAGAAACTGCCCGCAGAACACCCCGTAGCGCAGCCCCGCAATGGCCAGTACCGCATGCAGCGCCCGCGCCGGGTAGGTCGGCATCACGGCCAGCGCGGGGCGGAAGCGGCGCAGCGGGCGCCACAGCCCCAGGGCCGCCACCAGCAGCCGCGAGCGGTAGAGCGGCAGCAGCACCGCCCCGCCGATACCCCCGGTCAGCACCACCAGCCCGAGGCCCAGCGCCGGGTAGCCCCGCACGTAAAATTTCAGCAGGAAGAACAGCAGCCCGGCCACCCCGCCCAGCACCGTGACCACCAATTGGCAGTAGCGCCCCAGGAAAACTGCCCCCAGCGCCCGCACGCGCTTGCTCTTGAGCTCCAGGATGCGCCCGGCGTAGTCGCCCACCCGGTTGGGGGTGGCAAAGCCGAGCGTGAGGCCCACCATGACGGCCCGGAAGCTGCGGCCGAACGTGACGGGCTCCAGGTGCCGGGCTAGGCGGTGCCACTTCCAGGCTTCGAGGCCCCAGTTGAGGGGCACCAGGGCCAGGGCCAGCAGCACCGGCAGGCGGCCGGCCCCGCGCAGGGCCGTGCTCAGGAGTTTGCGCCAGGCCCGGGCCGTGTCGGGCTCGGCAAATACGGAGTTGTAGAGCAAAGCCAGGGTCAGCAGCATCACCCCGATTTTACCCAGCGTCACCCAGCGGGCCCAGCGGCGGGGAGTTTTCGGCGGGGTTGGGTCGTAACTTTGGGGAGTATGCCCGCCCCCACTCGTCCGCGCCCCGCGCCGGCCCCCGATTTGCTCCCCAAGATTATCCTCGGCGTCGACCCCGGCACCCAGATTATGGGCTATGCCGTCATCGAGGTGCGCGGCCAGCGCGTGGACGTGCTGTGCTACGACGTCATCAACATGAAGGCCCTGGGCTCTAACCATGCCGTAAAGCTAAAGCGGATTTTTGACCGCATGCTCGAGCTCATCGACGAATACCTGCCCGACGAGCTGGCCATCGAGGCGCCCTTCTTCGGCGTCAACGTGCAGAGCATGCTCAAGCTGGGCCGGGCGCAGGGGGTGGCCATCGCGGCGGCCCTCTCGCGCCAGATTCCCTACGTCGAGTACGCCCCCACCAAGGTCAAGCAGTCGGTCACGGGCTCGGGCGCGGCCAGCAAGGAGCAGGTGGCCCACATGCTGCGCCAGACCCTGGTGCTGCCCCCCGCCGCCGAAGCCTCCAAGTTTCTGGACGCCACCGATGCCCTGGCCGTGGCCATGTGCCACCACTACCAGAAGGGCAACAATGCCGGCGCGGCCGGCAACAAAAGCTGGGGCGCCTTCCTGGCCGAGAACCCCGATAGGCTGGGCGCGGCCACCACGAAGAAGAAGGTGGTTAAAACCCCTACCCCGCGCACCTGACCACCGGCCGACTACCCCAAACGGGCAGCATTAGCCCAAAAAAGCCGCCTCCCGTTGCTGGGAAGCGGCTTTTTTACTACTGAACCGGGCCGCTACCTACTTGGCGGGCGTCTGCTCGACCACGCCGGTGGCGGGCTGGCTGCGCACCACGGCGGTGTCGCCGTTTTCGGGCATCACGGTGTTGGCACCGTCGCTGTCGGGCGTCACGGCACCTTCCACGGCGTTGCCGGCGCTGTCGGCAGCGTTTTCGGCGGTGGCTTCGGTGTTCTCCTGCTGCTTATCGGTGCAGGAGGCGGTGGCGAAAGCCAGGGCAGCGGCTACGAACAGGGTGTTGAGGGAGATTTTCATGCGGATTGGAAAGGAACAAAGGTTGAAACAACCCTTAATGAGTGCCTCGGGGGAAGGTAACCCGCCTTTACAGTTGACCTTGCGGCTAACGCGCTGCTGCTAAACCCAAAAAATAACGCCGCCTGGCTGTTTGGGGCAGCAGCGGCACCGCGTGGCACCGCTGGGAAGCCGGCCGCGCCCCCGCACGGCGGCGCCGCGCGGTGCCTTCGGCACCTACCCCAGCGTCACCCGGTATTCGCCCAGCTCCGAGGTGGGGTTGTGTACCAGCAAAAACGGCAGCACCGTGGGGTCGCCCAGGTCGCGCAGCTTCATTTTTTGCTGGCTGCCGGGCACTATCTCCACCACACCGGTGCCGGGGAAGTCGGTGGGCGAGGCACTCAGCGCGAAGCAGAGCCGCACGGGGCCGGTGTTGGCCAGCACGAGGCGCTTGGCGGGCGCCGGCAGCGCATCGGCCACCACGTCGGCCGTGGCTTGCGACTGAATGAAATCGGCGAAGGTGCTGGCGTGGCTGCCGCTGCCGGAGCGCACCAGCAGGCTATGGTTGGCGGCCGCCTGGCGCTGCTTGAGCAGCTCGGGGGTGGGGTAGGCACGCACCACGTCGCACTCATTGAGCCAGAGCTGCTGGTTGAGGGCCGTTTCGGCCGTGCTGGCTTCGAGGCGGCCGCCGGCCACGGCACTCTTTTCATTGCCTTGGGCTGTGCGCTCCTTCCAGTAGTCCTTGATGGCGTCGTTGATTTCCTTGGTAATCTCGGCCGTCACCAGCGTGGGGTTGGTCGCCAGGTTTTTGCTTATCTCGTCCATCCGCTTGGTCGCGTTGGTATGGTTGAGGTCGGTGGTGAAGTACTCGACGTGGGCGGTGAAAATCTTTTTCAGCAGGCTTTTATCGCCTTTCACGCGCTTTTTCACTATCGGGGCATTGCTGCCAATGGCGTAGCGCACGGCAGCCAGCTTTTCGTTGGCAATGGCCGTGGCGCCGGTCTGCTGGCTCAGGCTGGAGCCGGTGCTGCCCTGCGCGGCGCTCAAGGCCGCGCAGCCGGCGCGGGTGAGACTGATGTTGCTGGCAAACAATTCGGCATCGAGCACTTCGAGCCGGCCCGCCATATCGAGGCCGAACACAATTTTACGGGCGGGGGTAAAGGCGACGTTCTCCAAGGGGTTGTGTTGGAAAGCGCCATCTAGAATGGTAGGCATGTGCAAAAAAACAAATGGTGAGAAAAGTGAAACCAATGGCATAATGTCCCTTTGGCGTCACAATCGTACAACATTTTATGGTATTTTCTGCGCTGTGCGGCCACCACGGCCGTCTCGTTGCCCTGTCAGGCAGTTACGAAAGCCTTTCCAGACCATTCCCAGGGCCTTTTTGCTAGCCCTTAGGCATCTAAAAATATTTTTCAGCCCCGCAAAAAAAACACCGACAAGCCCCCGCGAAGCCCACGGCCCTGCCCACCGAAATCGGCAGGCCCGACAAGGTGTTTGTTGCCCTGGCAAAAGAAAATGGCAGGTCCATCAGACTACTTGTTGCTACCGACAAAAGCAATGGCAGACTCACCAGGGTGCTTGTTGCTACCGACAAAAGCAATGGCAGGCCCACCAATATGCTTATTGCTGCCGACAAAAGAAATGGTAGTAGCAGTAAGCAGTCTGGTGCACTACCAAAAGAAAACGGGAAGCCCACCGAGCCACCCAAAGTCTGGCTGACCTTGTAGGAACGAGGCTTGTAGCTACTCAACTAATAGAGCGACACGACAATGTACGTCCAAAAGCAGTATAATGCTCTCTCTTACATGCGGCAAGTGCCCTGGTGATGCCTGCCCCGCCTGCACCTTGTGCATGCCGCACCAGCTGCACAAACCAGTATGCCAGCAGCCAGCACTAGTGCTGTAGCAGTGGGCGCCTGCTCCATGCCTGCAGCACTGGGGGCGCGAAACGGCTGAGGCGGTTGCGTGGCAATTCGCCCCGCCCTTACCTTTGAGCAAACCCCCTCTACCATCATGGCCAAAGAGAAGAAAGCCGTTAAAGAAAAACCTATCGAAGTTTCCCTCTGGGAAAGCGCCAACAAGCTGCGCGGCAGCGTAGAGCCCGCTGAATACAAGCACGTAGTGCTGGGACTGGTGTTCTTGAAATTCGCCAGTGACAAGTTTGCCGAACGGCGGCAGGAGCTCGTGGCCGAGGGCAAGGAGAAGTACCTCGAAATGCCCGACTTCTACACCATGCGCAACGTGTTCTTCCTACAGGCCGAGTCGCGCTGGGATTTTCTGCAAGCCAATGCCAAGCAGCCCAACCTCGCGCTGCTCATCGACACGGCCCTGCACACCATCGAGAAAGACAACAAAGCCCTGAAAGGCGCCCTGCCCGACAACTACTTCTCGCGCCTGGGCCTCGACGGCACCAAGCTGGCCGCCCTGGTCGACGAAATTAGCAACATCGACACCCTGCGCGACAAAAAGCAGGACGTGGTGGGCAAGGTGTACCAGTACTTCCTCAGCAAGTTTGCCCTGGCCGAGGGCAAGGGCAAAGGCGAGTTCTACACCCCCCAAAGCATCGTCAACCTGATTGCGGAGATGATTGAGCCCTACCGGGGCATCATCTACGACCCCGCTTGTGGCTCGGGCGGCATGTTCGTGCAAAGCATCAAGTTCATCGAAAGCCACCACGGTAACAAAAAAGAGGTGTCCATCTACGGGCAGGAATACACCAACACCACCTACAAGCTGGCCAAGATGAACCTGGCCATCCGGGGCATCTCGGCCAACCTGGGCGAGCGCGCGGCCGACACCTTCGGGCAAGACCAGCACCCCGACCTCAAGGCCGACTACATCATGGCCAACCCGCCCTTTAACCAGAAGGACTGGCGAGCCGACAACGAGCTGACCGACGACGCCCGCTGGCGCGGCTACGACGTGCCCCCCCGCTCCAACGCCAACTACGGCTGGATTCTGAACATGGCCGCCAAGCTCTCCGACAACGGCGTGGCCGGGTTCATCCTCGCCAACGGCGCCCTCAGCGGCGGCGGCGAGGAATACAAGATTCGCCGCAAGCTGATTGAGAATGATGTGGTGGAGGCCATTGTTATCCTGCCGCAGGACATGTTTTATACCACTAACATCAGCGTGACGCTCTGGATTCTGAACAAGAACAAGAAGCAGCACACCCGTGAGGTGGGCGACGACCTGCGCCACTACCGCGACCGCAGCGGCGAAATCCTGTTTATGGACTTGCGGCAGGTGGGCGAGCCCTTCGAGAAGAAATTTATTCAGTTCAGCACCGAGCAGGTGCAGGACATTGCCAGCACTTACCACACTTGGCAGCAGGACGCCACCGACTACCAGAACGTGCCCGAATACTGCTACTCGGCCAGCCGCGCCGAGGTGGCGGCCAAAGACTTTTCGCTGGTGCCGAGCAAGTACATCGAGTTCGTGAACCGCGACGAGTACATCGACTTCGCCGAGCAGATGACCGGCCTGAAAACCGAGTTTGCCACGCTGCTGCAAGCCGAAGCCGAATCGAAAAAAGAGCTGTTGAACGTGTTTAAGGAGCTGGGTTATGCCATCGAATTATAGGCCCATCGGGCAGTACATCCGCTTGGTAGATATTCGGAACCGCGACTTGCGGGTAACGCACCTGTTGGGCGTTAGCATCACCAAGCAGTTCATCCCCTCGGTAGCCAACATCATCGGCACCGACATGGCGAACTATAAAATCATCCGCAAAAATCAGTTTGCGTGCAGCACCATGCAGGTGCGGCGCGACAAAAAGATGCCCGTGGCGCTGCTCAAGGAGGTGGATGAGGCCATTATTTCACAGGCCTATCCAGTCTTTGAAGTCATTGACGAAAACGAGCTGCTGCCCGAGTACCTCATGATGTGGTTCACGCGGGAAGAATTTGACCGCGAAGCCTGTTTCTACGCCGTGGGCGGCGTGCGCGGCAGCCTCGAATGGGAGGACTTCCTGGCCATGCAGCTCCCCATTCCTTCCCCGGCCAAGCAGCGGGAGATTGTGACTGAATACCACGCCATCCAAAACCGCATTGCCCTCAACAACCAGCTCATTCAAAAACTCGAAACCACGGCGCAGGCTATTTACAAGCAGTGGTTTGTAGAGTTTGAGTTTCCGAACGAGTCCGGGCAGCCCTATAAAAGCAGCGGTGGGGAAATGGTGGATAGTGAGCTGGGGGACATTCCGAAGGGGTGGGAAGTTGGCAACGTTGGCAAGTATGCAAAAGTAAAATCAGGCTTTGCTTTTGCTAGTGAATGCTGGGGAACTGGTGATATCCCAGTAATAAAGATTGGGAGCATCCAAAAGAATACCATTGACCCATTAGGTGTTGAATTTGTATCCGAACAAACAAAATCAATTACCAAGAATTACAAAGTAGCGAAAGGCGACCTTGTAATTGCAATGACAGGAGCCACTATTGGTAAGATTGGTCTTGTTCCAAGGTTCAAAGACTTCTTCTTAGTTAACCAACGAGTTGGTATGTTTGACCTCGGTTACGCTCCTTTATCTAAAGTACCTTTTTTGTACTGCACATTACTGCAAGACTACTTTCAAAACGAAATAATCAATACAGGAGGGGATAGTGCTCAGCAAAACGTTAGCAACAAAGAGATAGAAAAGATAAGATTGCTGCTACCCAGTACTGAGCAGCTTAGCAACTATAATCTTTTAGCCAAGCCGTTTATTGAAATGGTGTTGAATAAAATGGAGGGAAATCATCTGCTGGAAAATCTTTCTAACATCTTACTCTCTAAACTATCTACCATCGAGGCTGTCCCTTCTAAGCTAGCAGCCCCCGCCCCCTCCCAACTCACCCTAGCCCTCTAAGCCATGAAGTTCACCGAGGCTAAGCTGGAAGAAGCCTTCACCGAGCTCATGGCCGGGCAGGGCTACGAGCATTTCCTGGGCAATACCCTGCCCCGCGCCCCCGACGAAGTGCTGCTGGCCGACGACCTGCGCCACTTCCTGCTGACGCACTACGAAGCCGAGGGCCTCACCCCGGCCGAGGCCGACTCCATCGTGCGGATGCTGCGCAGCAAGCCTGCTTCCGACCTCTACGAAAGCAACAAGGAAGTGATGCGCCTGCTGGCCGACGGCTTCATGCTGACGCGGGAAGACCGCCGCCAGAAGGACATCTGGGTGCATCTGCTCGACTACACCGGCCTGACCCGCCACCGCCTCCCCGCCGCCGACGAGCTGCCCCACCTGGTGGCCGAGGCCGCCGCCGCCTACGCCCCCACCGACCACAACGTGTACCGCTTCGTGACGCAGCTCGAAATCGTGGGCAGCGAGAAGCGCATCCCCGACGGCATACTGTATGTGAACGGCCTGCCGCTGGTGGTGTTCGAGTTCAAGACGGCCATTCAGCCCGACTGCACCATCCACGAGGCCTACGTGCAGCTCACGGTGCGCTACCAACGCGACATCCCCGAGCTGTTTAAATACAACGCCTTCTGCGTCATCAGCGACGGCGTGAACAACAAAGCCGGGTCGTTCTTCGCGCCCTACGAGCAGTACTACGCCTGGCGGCGGGTGGCCGGCTCGGCCCAGGAAGTCGATGGCATCCCCTCGCTCTTTACCCTGGTGGAGGGCATGCTGCACAAGGAGAGGCTGCGCGACATCGTCCGCAACTTTATCTACCTGCCCGATTCCTCGAAGAAGAACGACAAGGTGGTGTGCCGCTACCCGCAGTACTACGCCGCTCACGCGCTGTACCACCGCATCCGGGCCGCCCAAAAGCCCGGCGGCGACGGCAAGGGCGGCACCTACTTCGGGGCCACCGGCTGCGGCAAGAGCTACACCATGCTCTTTCTCACGCGGCTACTCATGCGCAGCGCCCACTTCGAAAGCCCCACCATCGTCCTCATCACCGACCGCACCGACCTCGACGAGCAGCTGGCCGGGCAGTTTCTGAACGCTAAGAAGTTTATCGGCGACAACAACGTGCAAAGCGTGGAAAGCCGGGCCCACCTGCGCGAGCTGCTGGCCGGCCGCGCCAGCGGCGGGGTATTCCTCACCACCATCCACAAATTCACCGAAGACACCGAGCTGCTCAGCCGCCGCGCCAACATCGTGTGCATCTCCGACGAGGCCCACCGCAGCCAGCTCAACCTCGAACAAAAGGTGCGCCTGACCGACGACGGCGTGCGCCGCAGCTACGGCTTCGCCAAGTACCTGCACGACTCGCTGCCCGCAGCCACCTACGTGGGCTTCACCGGCACCCCCATCGACGCCACCCTCGACGTGTTCGGCCCCGTGGTGGACAGCTACACCATGATTGAATCGGTGGCCGACGAAATCACCGTCCGCATCGTGTACGAAGGCCGCGCCGCCCGCGTGGTGCTGCACTCCGACGAGCTCGAAAAGATAGAGCGCTACTACCAGGCCGCCGCCGAGGCCGGCACCAACGACTACCAAATCGAGCAGAGCAAGCAGGAAACCGCCCGCATGAATGCCATCCTCGGCGACCCCCAGCGCCTGCAAGCCGTCGCCGCCGATTTCGTGCAGCACTACGAGCAGCGCGTGGCCGAAGGCGCCACCGTGAAGGGCAAGGCCATGCTGGTGTGCAGCTCGCGCGAAATTGCCTTCGCCCTCTGGCAAAACATCGTGGCCCTGCGCCCCCAGTGGCACGAAGTGCTAGCCGCCGAGCCCGGCGCCGAGCTGACCGACAAGGAAAAGCAGGAGCTCAAGCCCATCGAGCGCATTAAAATGATAATGACGCGGGGCAAGGACGACGTGCCGGAAATGTACGCCCAGCTCGGCACCAAGGAGCAGCGCAAAGAGCTGGACCGGCAGTTCAAGAACGCCAAGTCGAACTTCAAGATTGCCCTCATCGTGGACATGTGGCTCACCGGCTTCGACGTGCCGTTTCTTGATACCATCTACATCGACAAGCCCATCCAGCAGCACAATCTCATCCAGGCCATCTCGCGGGTCAACCGCACCTATGCCGGCAAAAGCAAGGGCCTGGTGGTAGACTACATCGGCTTCAAAAAACAACTGGGCCTGGCCCTGGCCCAGTTCAACCAGGGCAGCCAAAGCAACTTCGAGGACATTGCCGAGTCGCTGGTCGTCGTGCGCAATCACCTGGACCTGCTGGCCCGTCTGTTCCACGGTTTCGATACGCACAAGTACTTCCACGGCACCGCCTTGCAGCAGCTCAATGCGCTGAACGAGGCCGCCGAGTTCGTGCAGCGCACCCAGCCGCAGGAAGCGCGCTTCATGGGCCTCGTCAAGCGCCTCAAAGCGGCCTACGACATCTGCGCGGGCAGCGAGCAGCTCACCCCGCCGGAGCGCGACCACACCCACTTCTACCTCGCCGTGCGCTCCATCGTCTTCAAGCTCACCAAAGGCGAGGCCCCCGACACCGCCCAGATGAATGCCCAGGTGCGCAAGATGATTGAAGCCGCCCTGGCCAGCGATGGCGTGGAGGAAATCATCAAGCTCGGCACCGACGCCGACACCGAGCAGGACCTCTTCGACCCCGCCTACCTCGCCAAAATCGACAAAATCAAGCTCCCGAACACCAAGGTCAAGCTCCTGCAACAATTGCTGGCCCGCGTCATCAGCGAGCTGCGCAAAGTAAATAACCTCAAGGGCATCGACTTCACCAGGAAGATGCAGGCCCTGGTAGCCCGCTACAACGAGCGCGACGAAAACGACATCCTGCGCGGCGAGGTGTACGAGGAGATAGTCGAGCAGCTCACCAACATGATTTGGGAGGTGCAAAAGGAGTTTTCGGCCGGCGACGAATTAGGCATCGACTTCGAGGAGAAAGCCTTCTACGACATCCTGCTCCAGCTCTGCGTCAAGTACGACTTCCGCTACCCCGAAGCCAAGCTCATCGCCCTCGCCAAAGTCATCAAAGCCCTCGTCGACGAGCAAGCCCGCTTCCCCGACTGGAACAAGCGCGAAGACATCAAAGCCACCCTCAAAGTAGAGCTGATATTGCTGCTTGATGAGTTCGGCTACCCACCCGTGGAGCGGGATGAGGTGTACTCGGAAATCTTCGGCCAGGCCGAGAATTACAGGAAGAATCTGACGACGTAAGGCTGGGGCTGGCCTTACCTGCCGCTCTTGCCTTATGTTGTGGCCAGCCTAGGACCGCGTCGTCTGTAGCCCGGCAACGGCAGGCCGGTACGATACTCATGGTAGCAATTGACAGCGGCACGGTCGTTAGTAATCTGGTTGGTATTGCGCGCCGGGCCCTCATTACTGATGCGGTGCAAGAGCAAATTGGTACTATCTACACCGATAGGCTCCATTGGAGCACCCGTACGTATTTCCGCCCGCTCAATATCACGTAGGTAAACGCGGGGGGTTTTGGGTGGATAGCCTTGTTCCAGCATCCAGGTAGTGAAGCCAGCAGCGTGTAGCATAATTGTATTTTTTAGTGTATCAGGCAAAAGTGGCTTTCTTCCCATTAACCCTGCTTTCTCTCAGAACTTCACCCCCGGCCAGGTATAGTTCCGCGACCATTCCTCGAACACCTGCACCTCGGCGGCGTGGCTGGCCAGCCACTGCTGCACGTCGGGGTCGGTAGCGGCCCGGCTGGCGTGGCTGAGGTAGGCGAAGGCGGGCACGTAGCCTTTCTTGTGCATTTCCACGAAGTAGGGCACGTAGTACTGCCAGATAAAGCCGGGGTGTTCGTCGGCCTTGGCCACGGCCAGGCTGGTACACAGGTTGGTGAACTGCTCGGCAAAGCGGCCCACCACGGTGCCCGAATCCGTGGCCATGCCCTGCGCAATGGCCAGGTTGAGTATCATTTCGGTCATGGCGAAGTTGTCGGGCTGGCCCTGGTTTTTGCTGATGGCCTGCACGTCCTCCACGGTCATGGCAATGCTCACCGCCTTGGCCCCGGTGCGGGTCACGCCCTTGGTCATGGCCTGGTCGAAGAGCGCCAGGCGCTGCGTGGCGCGGGCGCTGCGCGGCTCCAGCACCAGAAAGCGCCCCAGGGCCAGCAGGGCCGGAATGCGGGCCTGCTGGTTGAGCTCCATCAGGCCCAGGTAGAGGTGCGAGCTGGCGTGTACGGGCTGGCAGCTGATGGCCTGCTCGAAGCTCACGATGGCCGCCGGCGTCTGCTGGTGCTTGGCCTGGGTCACGCCCAGGTTGAAGTACAGCAGGTGGGAGTTGGGATGTTCCTTGATACCGCGCTGGTACAGCTGCTCGGCCTCCTTGGCGCGGTGCAGTTCGTCGAGGGCATTGCCGTAGGTGATGTACACCGACTCGCTGGTGTGGTCGTGCTTCAGGAGCTGCTTGCACAGCGCAATGGCCTCCTGGTAGCGCCCCATGCCCATGTACGTCAGCGCCAATTCGCTCTGGGCATAGGCATTGCCGGGCTCGATGGCCAGGGCCTCCTGGTACTTGGCCACCGCTTCGGCATACTTGCCGGCATCGTAGAGCACGATGCCCGCCTGCACCCGGTCGCGCACCAGGGCATTGGCGTCGGCCTGCGCCCGGGCGGTGTAAGAAGTAAGCCCCAGACAGGCCCAAAGGAGTAGTTTTTTCATGATGCAGGAAGGCGCGTAAGGCATTGCCGCTGCCAAGAAAGCGAAATTTCCGCAGCCGCCCGCGCCGGGCGCTACCCCACGGCCCGCTTACGCCACCCGCAGCTCGCCCACCGCATAGGTCACGGCGTAGCCGCCAATGTCGACCCGGTCGCCGCGCAGGCGGCACCACAAATCGCCGCCGCGGGGCGAAATCTGCCGCGCCCGCAGCTCCATTTTGCCCAGGCGGGCGGCCCAGTACGGGATGAGGATGCTGTGGGCCGAGCCGGTCACGGGGTCTTCATTCACCCCCACCCGGGGCCCGAAATAGCGCGACACGAAGTCGATGCCCGCGGGCCCGGGCGCGGTGGCGATAACGCCGTGGTAGTCCACGTCGAGCAGCCGGGCAAAATTGGGCTTGAGCGCCTGCACCTCGGCGGCCGAGCCGAACACGGCTACCACGCTGTTGGCGGCCAGCACGTCGAGCGGCGTGGCGCGCAGGCCATCGGTGAGGCCCGTGGGATGCACGGCCAGCAGCTGCGGCGGCCGCGCCGGAAAGTCGAGGGTGATGCGGCCATCGGCGGCGCGCTGCACCGGCAGCGGCCCGCTCTGGCTATGAAAAACCAGCTGCTCCGCCCTCACCCCCTGGTGCGCCCACAGTACGTGCGCCGAGGCCACGGTGGCGTGCCCGCACAGCGCAATTTCGGCGGCCGGCGTAAACCAGCGGATGTCGTAGTGCCCGGCCGCCCCGGCGCGGGGCACGAAAAAGGCGGTTTCGGACAAGTTGTTTTCGGCGGCAATCTGCCGCATCAGCGCCTCGGGCAGCCAGCTTTCGAGGGGGCACACCGCCGCCGGGTTGCCGGCAAAGAGTGTATCGGTGAAAGCATCGATGTGGTAAAAGGTCATGGGCCAGCTAAATGTAGGGCATGCGTTAGCCTGCCCCCTGAAAGAATAAGACGGTGTGCAGTGGCCGACGGGCATCTCACCCCTACGCCACCTGGCAGAGCAGGCGGGTGCCAGCCACTGCAAAAGAAATAAATTTACGGCGTGCGCAACCGCGCGGCCCCGCCACCGGTCAAGGGTGCAGAAGCCGGCGCGGCGAAAGCAGCACACCTTGCGGCGCCGGTTTTGTTGCGCCTGATTTTCTGCTTGTGTATGCCGCCCCCGCTACCCGCGATTGATGAAGCCTTGCTGGCCGCCTGTCGGCGGGGCGAGTCGGCGGCGCAATACCAGCTGTACCGCAAACTGTCTTACAACCTGATGGGCGTGTGCCTGCGCTACTGCCCCAGCCGCACCGAAGCCGAGGACGCGCTGCAAAATACGTTCGTTAAAATCTTTACCCGCCTCGACCAGTACCGCGGCCAGGGCCCCTTCGAAGCCTGGGCGCGGCGCATTGCCGTCACCACCTCGCTGCACGCCGTGGAGCAGCACCGCCTGCGCCACCCCGCCCCCGGCGCCGACCTCGACGACCTCGCCGACGACCTGCCCGCCGCCGAGCCCTCGGCCCTGGAGCAGCTGGCGGCGGCCGACGTGCTGGCCCTGCTCGAAACCCTGCCCCCCGGCTACCGCACCGTGCTCAACCTCTACGCCGTGGAGGGCTACTCGCACCAGGAGATTGCCGAATTACTCGGCATCGCCGAAGGCACCTCCAAGTCGCAGCTGGCCCGCGCCCGCCGCCTGCTCGAAAGCCGCCTGGTGGCGCAAAATTCCTTTCAATTGCCATGACCGACCCGAAACCCGACCCTTTATTTGATGCCCTGCGCGAGCAACTGGACGACTACGGCCAGGAGCCGCCCGCGCACCTGTGGGCCGGCATCCGGCAGCAGCTGCCGGCGCCCGTGGCGGTGCCGCAGCGGCGCCGGCGCTGGGCCTGGAGCGCGGCATTGCTGGCCCTGCTGGTCGCGGTGATTGGCGGGGTAAGCTGGCAGGCCTGGGAGCTGAGCCCCCTGCGCCAGCGCCCCGTGGCGGGCCGCACCAGCCCGCGCCCGGCAGCCGCAACGGCAGCTTCCGACGCGACTACTCCCGTAGCAGCAACTGCCGCAGCAGCCGCGCCGGAAGCCGCGGCCTCCACTACGCCAGCTCCGGCCGGTGCCGCCGCCCCGGCCGCTGCCGCGGCGGCCCAGTCAGCAGCGGCAGCCGCAGCCACAACTGCTGCCGCCCCGGCAACAGCTGTGGCTGCGGCACCGGCTGTTGCAGTAATGCCAGCCGAAGAAGCACCCATTGCCCCGACAGCCGGGACCACGACGGCGGCTCCCAGCTCATTGGGCGCACCAGCCGCCACGCCCCCGGCCCATGCCGGCCTCACCCGCCCTACCCGACCCATGCGGGCAGCAGGCCGCCCGGACCGCGCGGGCCTCGCCACCACCGCTATCCACTCAGCGGAGCCGGCCGGGGCCAGGGCCCGCGCTACCACCCCGGCAGCGGCCCCGGCGAGCACCCCGACAACCCTCACGCCCATCACCACGGCTGCCGTAGCCCGCAGCAGCACCCGGGCCACCACCAGCCGGGCAGCCGGGGCAGCCGCCGCTAGCTCATCCTTCGTCACAACCAGGGCGGCCGCCAGCAAGGCTGCGGCCGTAGTGGCGCGCCAGTCGCGGGCTACCGCGCACCTGCCGACCACCCGGCCGGGCAAGGCCCCGGCCCACAATGAGCAGGCGCCCGCTACCAGCGTTGCCACCCCGGGCACCAGCCTGGCCCCGGCCACCGCCCTACCCGGCCCCACTGCTCCGGAGCCAGCCGGGGCTATGGCCTACGACCAGCTGGCCCTGCGCCTGCCAAGCCTGCCCGCACCGCTTCCTGCGCCCCAGCCCGCCTCACCCGCCCAGCCTGTCAAGCGCAGCATGGCAGCGGTTCCACCGCCGGCCCGCTGGGCCACGCAAACCTTATTTGGGCCCGCCCTCACGGGGGTGCGGCTGGGCACCCCTAGCAAGGGGGCGGGCGCTGTTCCCTACTCCTACGTCACGATGGTGACCGATGAGGAGCAGTCGGCCCGAAGCGGTAGCTTCCAGTTTGGCCTGCGGCGCCGGCTCGGTGCTCACTGGAGCCTGAGCGCAGGCCTGGGCGTGGCCGAGTACGCCACCGAAAGCAGCCTGAGTCAGCGCTACTTCCCCAATATAACGTCTAACCTCGACCCCATAGCCGTGCGGCGCGATTCGTTCGTGGTCGTGAGTAAGTATCGCAAGGCGTACCAGTTCGTTACGCTGCCCGTGCGGCTGGGCTACGCCTGGCAGCCCGGCCTGCGCTGGCAGCTGGGCCTGCTGGCCGGCGTCGATGCCACGTACCTGTTCCACGCCACCGAAATCGAGCGGGTGCCACTGATGACCGGCACCTTCGCCAGCACCAGCGCGGCCAACCGGCAGTGGGGCCTGGGCAGCAGCCTGGGCCTCGAGGCGCGCTACCACATCAGCCCCCGCTGCGAGCTGCTGGCTCAGCCCACCTTCACCTACCTCCTCACCCCGCTCAACCGCGAACGCGCCGGCGAAGCCCCCCGCCATCCCTGGGGCGCCGCGCTGCTGCTGGGAGTAGCCTACGAGCTCCGCTAGGCGCTGCCGCATCCATCGGGAGAAAGCTGGCTGGCCAGCAGCTTCCTGCCAGGTTACGCAAGCACCTCTTTACTAATGCTTTAGCTTTCCACCATGAGAACTATATTCCCCGCCCTGCTTGGGCTGGCCGCCGCCGCTTTGTCCTTCACGTCGTGCCAGGATGCCGACCGCCTGCCGATGCCGGCCACTACCAGCGTAGCATTGGTGCGCGCCACCGTCGATGCCGACGCCGACACTTTCAACCTCGCCCGGGCCAAGGCCAGCGTCAACCAGCTACCGTTGCTGCTCAACCCCACCCGGCCCCTCTTTCGCTTCACCCTCGACCTGGCGCAGCGCGACGCCCGCGTGACGAAAGTGCTGGTGTATAAAACCTACCGGCGCGGCTCCAATTCCTCCCTCTACACCTACGGTCCCCGGGTGCTGGCCCGCGAAGTCACTACCTTCCCCACCACGCTGACGTTTGATAGCCAGGAGGCTCTTACTGACCTCACCCGCATCGGCGACAGCACTTTGATTCCTATTAAAGCCAGCGACAACAACCGTCAGAACAATGTATTCGTCGGCGAGGCCATCATCTTCACTTACGAATACGAGGCTGAAATCAACGGTCAGCTGCAGCGGGTGATACTGACGCCGACCACCAAAATTGCCGTTACCGCCCCCAGTGCGCAAACCGTCGAAGTCATCAGCGGCGCGCAGTTAAACCCGCCTTACTCGGTGGTGGCATTGTTCCGCTAGTTTCCGCTTTTCTGCTTACGAGCAATGAAAAACCTCCTTCGTGCCGGGTGGCTGCTGGCAGCCGCCTCCCTGGCTCTCCCCGCCTGCCAGGATGCCCAGCGCCTGCCCACCCCAACGCGCATTGTGCCACTGATTCGCGCTACGGTGGCGGCCGATGCGGATACCTTCGATTTGGTACGGGCCCGTTACCCGGTCAGTATGTCATCGCAACAGCCCATGCTCAACCGGCCGGTCTGCCGCTTCACTCTCAACCGGAATTACAGCAGCGACGGCATCATCATCCGCAAGGTGCTCGTGTATAAAATGCTCCGTCGGGGGGCCGATTCTGCGACCTACACCTTCAGCACCAGGGCCCTGGCCCGGGAGGTCACCAGCTTGCCCGCGACGCTCACCATCGACAGCCAGGAGGCCCTGACCGGCATCTATCGCCTGGGCGCGCCCACTACCGGCACGAACGCCGACTCACTCGGGCAGGCATCGACGGCCATCCCACTCGTCCCGCCGCTGTCCACTAGCTTCAACCGTATTTTCCTGAACGACGCCATCGTTTTCACCTTCGAGTACGAAGTCGAAATCAACGGCCAGACGCAGCACGTCGTCCTCGACCCGACGCACAAAGTGAGCGTCGAATACCCCACGCCGCAGGAGCTGGAAGTGCTCGACGGGCCGCCCGTGAGCGCGCCCTATTCGGTGACGGTGCCCTTTCGGTAGCTCTTTCCAACGCCTGAACACCACCGCCCTGTCCTCGGCCGGGGCGGTGGTGTTTATAGACTTACTGACTACAGCACTTCCCCACCCACAATCACCGTTCGCACCGGGTTTTCGCCCAGCCAGTACGGGATTTCGCTCACGCTGCCCACGTTCAGCACCAGCACATCGGCCCGCTTGCCAGCTTCGAGCGAGCCGATTTCGGGGGCCAGATTGAGAGCCCAGGCGGCGTTGAGGGTGGCGGCGGCCACGGCTTCTTTAGGGGTGAAACCCATTTTGAGGCAGGCCACCGAGAGGGCCAGCCAGAGGTTTTTGCTGGGGCAGGAGCCGGGGTTGAAGTCGGTACTGAGGGCTACAGGCAGGCCATTATCAATGAATTGACGGCCGGGCGCGTACTTCTCCTGCCGCAGAAACAGCGGCACCAGCGGCAACAGTACGGCCACGGTGCGGCCCTCGCTCTGCCGGGCCAGGCGGGCGGCGGCCTCGGGCGTGAGGTAGTCGCAGTGGTCGACGCTGGTGGCGCCCAGGGCGGCGGCCATCTCGCAGCCGCCCAGGTCGTGCAGCTGCTCGGCGTGGATTTTCAGGCCGAAGCCCATCTTGTGGGCCTGCTCCAGGTAGTACCGGGACACGTCGAGCGGAAACGCGCCTTCCTCGCAGAAAATATCCACGAACGCGGCCTCCCCTTTCAGGTCCGATAGCACGTCGTGCAGAATGAAATCGACGTAGGCGCGCGGCCCGGCGGCCTTGAATTCGGGCGGCACCACGTGGGCCCCCAGGAAGGTGGGCACCACCCGCAGCGGCTGCTGCTGGCCTGCCGCCCGCGCCACCCGCACCAGCCGCAGTTCGGTGTCGCGGTCGAGGCCGTAGCCGCTTTTGGCCTCCACGGTGGTCACGCCGTAGCGCCCGAAGCCCTCCAGGTGGTGCAAGGCATTGGCCAGCAATTCCTCCTCCGAGGCAGCGCGCGTCTGGCGCACGGTGCTCAGGATGCCGCCGCCGCTGGCCAGGATGTCGAGGTAGCTCTCGCCCCGCAGCTTACGCTCGAACTCGGGCGCCCGGTGGCCGCCAAACACGAGGTGCGTGTGGCACTCCACCAGCCCAGGCATCACCACCCGGCCGCTGGCGTCGATGAGTTGGGTAGCAGTATCAATTTGCGCCGCGTCCAGCTCGCTCATGGGGCCCACGGCCACGATGTGCGCGCCCTGGCAGGCCACGTAGCCGTTTTCGATGATGTGCCAGCTGCCGAGGTCGGCGCCGGCCAGGGGGCGGCTGGGGTCGGCCCCGGCCAGGGTGAGGACTTGGGCAGCGTGTTGGAGGACGAGGGTGTACATGGGGGCAAAGGTATGGGAGGCGAGGAAGTGAGAACGACAAGCTCCCCTCCTTTCCAAGGAGGAGATGTCAAGCCGCAGGCTTGACGGGGGTGGTCCGCCCGGTCGCGCCGGTTGGGCTTTCGGTAGCAAAGCCAGCTCAGTAAATGAAGTGGTTTTTCAAAAGGGGAATTACTGCTTTCGTTCTACCGGCGCGACCGTTTCAACCACCCCCGTTGCGCTTACAGCGCAACATCCCCTCCTTGGAAAGGAGGGGAGTTTCTCGTTCTACTCCATTCACCGGGCCCACGCCGCCATTCGCCGAGGGGCTTTTCGCTCGTTGTCCGCCCGGCCGTCGTTCGCTGGGTAAATACCCCGACTGGGCGAAATATCCCCTTTGAGGGGGTCTGAGAGGGCGAAATTTGTATCGAATTCAACGCTTAGCGAATTCGAACAACCCGCTTAAACTCCTTCGCCATGACCTCCACTTCGACTCGCTTTTCCTGGCTCACCGGCTTGCTGCTCGGCCTGACTACGTCGCTGGCCGTCGCTCAGGCACCCGTTTCCTACTTCGTTTCCTCGCCCGCGCCGTCGGCCGATAACAACCCCTCGGTGCTGCGCCGCCTGCAGCCCAGCGGCCAGCTCGCCACCGTGGGCACCGTGACCACCGAAGACGGCCAGGGCGTGGTGATGAATGCGCTGGGCTACGACTCGGCCGACCCCTACCACGTGTACGGCATGGAGGTGAATGACAATGGCACCGTGACCCCGCCCACGTTCTACAAAGTGAGCATGATTAATGCCTCGGCCACGGCGCTGGGCACCCTCACGCCCCCGCCCACCCCGCGCACCTCGTTCCCGAACCTGGGCCTCAGCTTTATCCTGCCGCAGCTGGGCGATGGAGCCCCGGGCTCGCGCTACTACCTGGGCGGCGCCACCGTGCGCTATAACCTCTTCACCGGCGCCGTGTCGGACGTGAAGTTCTACGTCGGCCTCATCAACCTGACCGTAGCCCCCGGCACCATCCCCACCTGGAAACAGGTGACGATGGCCGATGCCGCCACCAGCACGCTGCTCACCAGCTACATCAGTCACGTTGCCAGCGTCATCGCCGACGGCGGCCCCATGCCCACCGACGGCATCCAGGACTGGGTGCTGGACCCCGCTTCGGGCAACCTCATCAGCTACCTGGGCCAGGAGCAGCGCTTCTTCCGCCTCAGCGGCCTCAACACCGCCACGCCCACAGCGGCCATCAGCACGCCCGCTACGCCGCTGCCTACCACCTCGTCTATCGGCTACATGTACCGCGACGGCTCGAACAACGTGTACGCCATGAGCAACGCCACCGGCACCATGTACCAGCTTGACCGCCTCACCGGCAGCTACCTGCGCACAGTGGCCGAAACCAACCTCGGCGCCACCCAGGGCGATGCCGCCACCGGCCCCGGCGTGCCCTCGCCCCTGCCCGTGACCCTGGCCAGCTTCGAAGCCAGAGCCCAGCCCCGCAGCGTGCAAATCAGCTGGGCCACGGCTACTGAAGAGAACGTGGACCGCTTCGAAGTGCAGCGCCGCAGCGACGCCCGCGCCGACTGGCAGGCCGTGGGCACCCTGCCCGCCGCCAACCTCGCCAAAGGCAACCAATACCAGCTGACCGACAAAGCCCCACCGGCCGGCACCAGCTACTACCGCCTCGCCACCATCGACCGCGACGGCACCACGGCTTACTCGGCCGTGCGCTCCCTCACTTACACCGGCAGCAGCGCCGCCGCCACCCTCACCGCCGAGGCGTATCCGAACCCCAGCACCGGCACCTTCACCCTGGCCCTGAGCAGCCAGGCCCCCGCCGGCAGTTCGGCCGCCCTGCGCGACAACCTGGGCCGCATCGTCTGGCAGGCCGACCTCAGCAACCAGCAGCAGCTGGCCGTGACGCTGCCCAGCCTGCCCACCGGCGTGTACCTGCTGAGCACCACCGCCGGCGGCCACACCAGCACCCAGCGTTTGAGCGTGGTGAGACAGTAGATAGTTATGAGTTAAAAACCCCAGCCTCTTCACAGAAGCCGGGGTTTTTAACTCATAACTCTTTACACCAGCACCGCCCGGTCTTCCACAAAATCCTCCAGCAGGCTCATAATTACCCGGCCGGTATTATAGGTAGGCGGAATAATATCGGCGCGCAGATGCGGGTCGATGTAGCCGTTGAGCCAGGTAAATTCGGCGGCATCGACCTCCAGCAGGCCCATGCTCCAGTCGGGAAACAGGCGGCGGGGCTGGGGGCCGTCGAGCAGGATGGTCATGTTATTGTGGCGTGCATCCCGCCCGATGCGCTGGCAGAGCTGCTTCACGGTGCGCTGCTCGCCCTCCAGCAGCTGCATAAACTGCTGGCTGGCATACAGCAGCAACCCACTAATATGCTCCTGCCGGTTGAACACCTGCGACTGGTGCAGGAGACTGTGTAGTTCCTGCGTATTCATCTCGTGGCAAGCCGTGCTTCGATAGATTAGAGAGTAAACCATAAATAGCTGCTGGGGTTACGTTCACGACGCGGCTACTTAACAGAGGATAATTACTGATAGAATTGCCGCTGTCGCCCCGAGTAAAGCCCCAAAGGTGCTTCAGGACTCCGTATTTACCGTAAAAATTCCTACGCCTTTTAGTCGATAGGGATACTAGGGTCGAGTTTGGTCTTCCCAGGCTGCACGGGCCTCGTGCCACTCGCGCCGCAATTGCCCCAGCACCGCACTATCGGGCCCCAGCCCAACCGTGATGGCCGTACCACGTTCGCGGGCATAGGGATTAGTAATGGCACCAGCCCGGTAGTGACGGGCAAAATGAGCGGCCATAAGCGCCTCATCGGGCTCATCATCGATGATTAAAATGGCCTTGAAATTCTTTTGCGCGGGATACCAGTACAGAAAGCTGCCGTTGAAGCTCTGGGCCGGGGGCAGCGGTTGCCACTGCGTGCAAGTGAGGCAGGCGCGGCTGTAGTAGTTGATGGCGGCCGCCTGGCCGTAGTTGGCGCACTGAATGAGGGTGTGGGGGCGCACCTCGGCGGGCAGGGCCTGGTAGGCGGCGCGGGTTTTGGCGGCCAGTTCGCGCCAGCCCAGCATGTCGGCATAGTCCTGGGGCAGGGCGTGGTTCTGGCCGTCTTCCCAGCGGTAGAAGCCCAGATGCTGGTAGCGCGAAGCCAGGGCGGCCATCGCCGCCGGCGGGCGTAGCGGGTAGATGAACACAGCCAGCGGCGCCATCAGCGCCAGCGGTAGGGCCACCAGCACAAGCTGTATAGCAGTTTTCCAAACCGCTACCGGCTGCTGCCCCCAGCGCCCGAGCAGCGTTTCCCACCACCGCGCCCCGAACGCAAACAGCACCGGGTAGTAGCCCAGGGCGTAGTAATCCTTGCCGCTCAAGGCAAACAGCAGCCCCACGCCCAGCACCGCCACCCAGCCCACCGCCCGGTAGGGCCGAAAATCCTTGTGCAACAGCAAAGCCAGCAATCCCGGCACCCACACCCACACGGCCGGGAAGCACATCAGCAGCTGCGCCTTCCAGAAATCGAGCGCCGACACGTGCACCAGCTGCTGCTCGTGCAGCAGCGCCATGTGGTGCCGGAATGGAATGCCGTGCTGCACCTGCCACAGCACGTTGGGCAGCCACAGCAGCCCCGCCAGCAGCGCCGCGCCCCAGAAATGCTTGTGCAGCAGCAGCCGTCGGGCGGGCGTGAGCAGCAGCGCCCCGCCCAGCGCCGCGACGAAAAACAGGGTGGTGTATTTGTTCAGCAAACCCAGGCCCAACGCCGCGCCCAGCCAGTAGAGGTAACGCGGCTTATCTTCCTGCCAATACGCCACCAACGCGTACAGCGCCAGCACAAACCCAAACACCTCGAACGAGTTAGGCTGAAACAGCAAATTGAGCCGGGCGAAGGCCGTGCCCAGGTAGCAGGCCCCCGCCAGCGCCTGCGCAAACCAGCCGCCGCCCAGCCGCCCGGCCAGCCGCACCACCAGGTAAATAGTGGCCGCGCCCCACAGGAAGGGCCAGAATTTCACCCATAGTTCGTCGCCGCCCAGGGCCATGCTCAGGGCGCCCTGTGCGGCGGTGAGGGGCGGAATTTCGAGGTAGCCCCAGGCCAGGTGCCGGCCGTGGTTGAGGTAGAGGTATTCGTCGCGCTGCAGCTCGTAGGCCGGGCTGATGAGGAAGTAGCCGCTCCCGAATTTGAGCAGGGCGAAGAGCAGCGGAAGCAGGCGACGGGGCATTGATTATTCGTTGAAAAAGTTCTGAAATCATCGCCGCTCGCGGTGCCACGTACGCAGCAAACCGAGGCTGATGCGGACGGGCAACTTGAGCCGCCGATAGTAAAATGCCCTTTGGCCGCTGGTCTGAACGCCGTAGAGAATGAGGACTTGCATGGGCGGGCCTAGCCGAAAGTTATTTTTTGTAATGGTCCGGCAAGCGCAGAAAAAAACCGGCCCCGAGCTCCGCATACAGCAGGCTGCCCATAGTAGATGGCGCCGGGGTGGCCGCCAACGACCGCCAGCCCGCCCGCAGCCGCACAAATCCGGCCGCGTCGTTGAGCTCGGCGGGTGGCGTATTGGCGTGCAGACCGAATTTAAAATCGGCGCTGACGCCCGCCGTGAGGGGCCGGCCAAAACGCAGGGTGCGGTCGAGGTCGGGCGCTACCTGATGGTGCTCGGTTTCGGGGCGAATGGAAAAGCTGGCCAGCCCCACGTACGGAATCACCCGCAGCCGCGGGAAGTTGAGCACCCGGTAGCCGACCAGCAGCTCCCGCATCGCATACTCCAGGTAGAGGTCGGGCGTCCAGGTGGTCCCATCAAACTGGTAAGTCGTTTGCGCGTAGGTGGTGCCCGCCCGGGTATTCAGCGTCAGCTGCCAGCGCCGCCAGCTGCCTTCCAGCCCCAGGCCATACAGGCCCTCGGTCCCCAGAAACCGGCCCAGCGCGCCCCCGAAGAACATCGGCCCACCACCGCTCTGCAGCCCCAGCGTGAAGGGCGACGGCACCACTTCGTAGCGCACAAAACGGCGCGCCACGTAGGCGTAGGCCGACTTGGGGTAGCGCTTCAAAAACGCCCGCAGCTGCTCATTCAGCTCGTCGGACACCGGCCGGCGACCATTGGCCAGCAAGCCGATATGCACCTGCACGAAGGCCGAATCCTCGGCCGGGAAGCGGGTGGCGCGGGCGGCCCGGGCCAGGCTGTCGGCGTGCCGGGCCACGTAGGCGGCCGCCAGGTCATACAGGTCGTCGGGCGGCAGGGACGGGGGCAGGCGCCAGTGGGGGTAATTCCTGGTTGGCGGCTGCGCCACGGTGCGCAGAGCCGCCGCAAAGTTGCCGGTAGCCGTTTGCAGCGCCCACTGCTCGTAGGGGCGCAGGCGCTCCACTGAGTCGGGCAGGGGCAGTTGCGTCAGCAGGTAGCGCAGCAGGCCGGGCAGGCGGGCGGGGCGGTTGAGTTTCAGGTCCTGGGCCAGGGCTTCGCGCACCTGTACCAGCCGGGTGAGCGGGCTTATCCGTAATTGCCGCAGCTGGTCGTCGAGCTGCCGCGCCACGGTATCGACGGGCGTTTGGGCCAGGCAGGGCTGCAGCCCCAGGCAGGCGCACATTCCCAGACAAAACAACCGAAACAGCATGGTAGAAGCGAAATGACCAGGGCCTAAGTTCGACAAAAATTTCACTTTTCCAGCGGCAACGGCGCCACCACTGCCGCCCTGGTTGCGCCCCGTGTTCTATCTTTCCCGGCCTTTTGTTTGAGAAGTAACTTACTATGGTTTTCTACGGTACCAACGGCACGCACCTGCGCACCGAACCCCTGCCGGGCGCAGCTTGCCCCAACTGCGCCTCTCCGGACACCCTAAAAGCGAGCGTTTTCAGTCGCTATTTCCACCTCTATTGGGTGCCGGTATTCCCGTACAGCAAGCCCACGGTGCTGCACTGCGCCCATTGCGGGGCCGACTGGGAAGGCAAGGCCATAACGCCCGAACTGCAGCCGCTCGTGCGCTCCCTGAAGCAGGAAACCCGCGCCCCCTGGTGGCACTGGGTGGGGCTGGTGCTGATTGGCCTGGGACTGGCCTGGGGCATAACGTCCAGCGCCCGCAACTCGAAGGAAGACGAGGTTTTCCTGAAGGCGCCGCAGGCCGGCGACATCTACACCGTGCGGGATGATGAGAATGCCACCGACTACTCGCTGCTGAAGGTGGTCAGCGCCAAGGGCAACACGGTGGAAGTGGTAGCGAACGAGTACCAAATCAACAACAACCAGCCGATAAAAGAGCTCAACGCGCCAGCCAAGTACAGCAAAGATTCCTTCTCACTGACGCTGCTGGAGCTGCAGATTATGCGCAACAAGGGCCAGCTGACCGACATCGACCGGCTGGGGGCCGACTAAGGTCCCTACCCAAGTTCCGGCAAACGCACCAGCTTGAGGTAGTCGCTGAGGCCGCTGGGCTTCTGGAAGACGTGGATGAAAAGGATGTGGTCTTCGCCCTGGCTGCGCCATGTTTCGGCGTAGAAATCGGCTACGGCGTAGAGCGTCAGCTCGAAGCTGTCTTCCTGGCGCTCGGCCAGGCGGTGGCCGTGCCGGGCCAGGTGCGCGGTTTGCTGGCGCTGGTGCAGGGCTTTAAACTCGGGGCAGGTCATGGGGCAGAAAGGGCGGGCGCACAAAAAAGCCGGGGCCGA
>Ga0247804_10000142_pt1 | contig 33860 bp, 27 predicted proteins | sample UWRJL029104C1_FD_181142 | JGI IMG/M metagenome (GOLD analysis project Ga0247804, IMG submission 181142) | Plant litter microbial communities from Arlington Agricultural Research Station in Wisconsin, United States - UWRJ-L029-104C-1 | ecosystem: Environmental > Terrestrial > Plant litter >... | reverse complement strand
TCCTGAGCCAGGATCAAACTCTCCATTGTAAAATTTTCTACACCCTACCGAAGTAGGGCTGATGTCGAGTGCTGACCTTGCTCACAAATTGACGTTAATCGTTTAATTCGTTTCGCTTAGTTATTTGACTTGCTGTTTTTCCGAAGAAATCGAGCAAGTGAAACACTTACTATTTTGTTTGTTTCCGTCATTCAAAGAACGTGTGCTATTTCCAATTGAAGTAGCAGTGTGGGCTGTGATTCAGCCCTTTCTTGTTGCGATTGCAACGCCCTGTTTTATTTGGGAGTGCAAAGGTACAAGGTTTATTTTACTTTTCAAACTTTAGGCGAAAAAATTTTAGCGTTTTCGTTTCAGCTTTTCAAGTGATTCGCTTCCTGTTGAAGCGGGGTGCAAAGGTAGTAAACTTTTTCGACTTTCAAAACTCGGAGTGAAAATTTTTGAAGATTTTCGTCGTTGTTCTTAAAGCTCGTCGCCACCTATTGTAGCGAGTTTACTGAGGCAACAAACTGAAAAAGTGTTTGTTGTTTTGCTCTTTCGAACACCCTTGTGTTATTTGGGAGTGCAAAGGTAGCGGTATTTTTTGACTTTCCAAGTTTCAGGCGAAAAAATTTTAGAGTTTTTCGTGTCGCTTTTCAAATTTGGTCGCCTCCTGTCGAAGCGGGGGTGCAAAGGTACGAGGACTTTTTTGACTTTCGCAACAGCGGTGGAAAATAAATTTCCGTGGGCTGCTGGGGTGGCACGGGTAGCTAGACAGACTGGCTAACCGGGAAGTTCCCTTCTATTTGCGTTTTTCCTGAAACGTGGGTTTCGGGTGTTTCCCGTGGGCCTTTTGCTGTTTGGGACTGCAAAGGTAGGAGGACTTTTTGAGCGGGCAAGGGCTTACGGAAAGATTTAGGCGAGGGTTGCGGGTAAGTGGTTGAAGTTGGGGCGAAAAATTTCACTCGGGTTTCCGTTTGCGGCTTTGTTCGATGGCGGCGGTTATGCGTTGGTTATTGGTGACCATTAGGTAGCCGGCTACGGTTTTCATACCGTGGAGGATGAGGTATCCTTTTGTGTCAGGGCCGCTTACGCCTAATTGCTGGATGTAGACGATGAATTGCTGGCAGAGTACTGGTAGAGAATTGACCAGTAATAGCAGGCCGGTGATAATGATGGCGATGGATAGGACGGTTGAGCGATGAGGGTTGATATCGAACTTCTCTTCGGTGAAGCCTTTATCGAGCGACAGTTTGTTGATGATGCGGTCGGGTTGGTAGAGGCAGGTTCTGATTATCAGGATTAACAGACCTATGGTGAGCGCACTCAGTAGTAGAGTTAGGTAGAGGTACTCGCTGCCTTCGGTTTGGGCGGCTAGCTCGATAGTGGGGATAAGGGAGAAGAATACGACGAATGCTTCCCAGATTAGGTAGACCCCAAACAGCTTTATGAGGATGATGAAAAATGAGCGTGGAGTCATTTCGTCCTGTTTAAAGGTGTTTGGGGTCTGGAAATGCTAGCGGAAGAGGGTACTTATGCGGTCGGGGCCCACGCTGACGATGCGGACGGGTACTTGCAGCTCCTTTTCCAAGAAGGTCAAGTACTCCTGTAAGGGAGCGGGAAAATCGGCGACATCGGTGATGCTGGTGAGGGCGGTGGCCCAGCCGGGGAGGGTGAGGTACTCGGGGGTGACGGTGTGGAGTTCGCCGGGGTCGGGCAGATGGGGGGTGATTTCGCCGCTGGAGAGTCGGTAGTGGGTGCAGGCCTGAATTTCCTGGAAGTCGTCGAGAACATCGGCTTTCATGAGGTGGAGCTCGGTGACGCCGTTGAGCATAATGGCGTAGCGGAGGGCGGGCAGGTCTATCCAGCCGGTGCGGCGAGGGCGGCCGGTGGTGGAGCCGAACTCGCGGCCGGCCTGGCGGATTTGCTCGCCGACTTCGTCATTCAGCTCCGTGGGGAAGGGGCCGCTGCCGACGCGGGTGCAGTAGGCTTTGGTGATGCCGTACACCTTATCTATATGCTGGGGGGCGATGCCGAGGCCGGTGCAGGCGCCGGCGGCGATGGTGCTGCTGGACGTGACGTAGGGATAGGTGCCGAAGTCGATGTCGAGCATGGCGCCCTGGGCGCCTTCGGCGAGGACGCGCTTGCCCTGACGGAGCAGGTCATTGAGCAGAAACTCGGTATCGGTGAGCTGGAGAGTGCGGAGGAAGGCGACGGCGGCGAAGAAATCAGTTTCGAGGTCTTCGATTTCCAACTCCTTATTATAATAGGCCGCGATGGCGGCGTGCTGGGCGACGGCTTTCTGGTAGTGCTCTTCGAAATCGGGAAGTAGGATGTGGCCGACGCGGAGGCCGGTGCGGCCGATTTTGTCCTGGTAGGTGGGGCCGATGCCTTTGAGAGTGCTGCCGATTTTGCCGGCGCCGCGGGAGTCTTCGTTGAGGCGGTCGAGGGCGCGGTGGCTGGGGAGGATGAGCTGGGCCTTCTTGGAGATGTAGAGGTTCTGGGCCCAGTCGACTCCCCTATCGGTGAGTTTCTGGAGCTCCTGGCGGAAGACTACCGGGTCGAGGACGACGCCATTGCCGACGACGTTGAGGATGTGGGGGTGAAAAATGCCGCTCGGTACCTGGTGCAGGACGTGCTTGACCCCGTTGAAGAAGAGGGTGTGGCCGGCGTTGGGGCCACCCTGGAAGCGGGCGACGACGTCGTAGGTGGGGGCGAGGACATCGACGATTTTTCCTTTTCCTTCGTCGCCCCATTGGAGGCCGATTAGTACGTCTACGGGCATTTTTTTGAGCTGTTAGTTAAGAGCTGATGGCGGTTAGCTTTTTTAGAAATGAGTTTTTTAGTTGGGGCGTCATGCTTCGCTCCGCTCTGCATGACGTTCTTTTGGGCTTCGGGTAAACACAAAAAAATAGCCGCCCTATTGGGCGGCTGGGGTGAGTTGCTGACGGGCGGCTTCTTCGGTCGGGGCGACAGCGAAGATGTTGTTTAGCTTCGTGAGGGCCAGCATTTTTTTGGGGTGGTCGGCGGGGTTGATGAGGACCATTTCGCCGCCGCGGCTGCGGAACTTGGTGAGCAGCGAGACGAGGATGCCGATGCCGGTGGAGTTGATGTAGCGGATTTCGGAGAGGTCGACGGCGCAGTTGGTGACGGATTCGCCGAGGTGGTCGTTCACCGACTGGAGGAGCATCTGGGTGTCGGGGCTGCCGATGAGGTCGCCGGCGAGGTGAACGAAAAGAATGTTGTCCTGAACGTTGCTGGTAGTGGTCATCCGGAGAGCCCCTCCCCCACCCTGGCCCACGGGGGGCTGGCGAAGTATAGCGGGGCAGTTAAAGGGTACTTATTTAGAATGCGTTTCGCCACTGGCGGCCTTGGCGCGGCAGTCGCCGCAGATGCCGTAGAGGTTCAAAGAGTGGTGCAAGATATGGAAGTTTAGCAAGTCGCCCACCATGGTTTGGATGCCGTGGATGCGAGGGTCGCAGAATTCGACCACTTTATGGCATTCGGTGCAAATGACGTGGTCGTGCTGGCGGTAGCCGTAGCTCTTTTCGTACTGGGCGAGGTTGCGGCCGAACTGGTGCTTGCTGACGAGGCCCTGTTCTACCAAGAGGTCGAGGGTGTTGTAGACGGTGGCGCGGCTAACTTGCAGGCCGCGCTCCTTCATGCCGGCGTAGAGTTCCTCGACATCGAAGTGGCCGCCGCGGGTGTAGATTTCTTCGAGGATGGCGTAGCGCTCGGCGGTTTTGCGGAGGCCTTTGTTTTCGAGGTGGGCGGTGAAGAGCTTCTTGACCTCGTCAAGCTTATCGGTGTTGAGCGGGGCCTGAGCGGCGGCGCTGGGGGTGTGGCGGGCGGCGTGGCCGTCGTCGGACGAGCCGCCGGCGTGGTTGATGGTGGGGAGTGGGACAGCTTTTAAGTTAGAAGCCATAATAGTTACTGAACAACTAGCGCGTAGCAATGGCTGAGTAAGCCTTTTAATATGCTACAAAGATAACCGATGCGGCATGGGCTTGCGTTCACTTACTACTTCGTATCGAACCGCTCGACCTGCAACACGCCCGGCACCTTGCTCAGGCGGTGAATGAGCTTATCGAGGTGGTCGGTGTCGTTCACAAACACCAAAAGTTGCCCATCGAAGAAGCCGTCGTTGGCATCGATGGTGATGGAGCGCATGTTGACTTTGAGGGCGTTGGAGATGATGCGCGTGATGTCGTTGACGATGCCTACGCGGTCGGAGCCGCGCAGACGGATGCCGGCCAGGAAGGAGAGCTCGGACTGGGCGGTCCACTTGGCGCGGATGATACGGTTGCCGTAGTTCGACATGAGGTCGACGGCGCGGGGGCAGCTGGTGCGGTGGATAATGATGCCCTGGTCGGTTTCGAAGCCGAACACATCGTCGCCGGGGATGGGGTTGCAGCAGCGGGCCACGCTGTAGTTGAACTTGTCGGTGTGCTCGCCCACGACGAGCATGTCGGGGCGCACGCCGCGGATTTTCTGCACTTCCTCGTCGAAGGTTTTGGGTTCGAGCATGGGCAGCTTCACGTCGGCGGTGAAGAGGGGCTCACGGATGTCGCGGCCGTCGAGTTGGCCGGTGGCGAGGCGATAGTAGAATTCCTGGGCCGTGGCCACGTTGAAGTAGGCCAGCAGGCGGTTGAAATTCTCCTGCGTGAACGGCACGCCGATGAGCTCCAGCCGCTTGGTGAGGATGAAGCGGCCGTCCTCAGCCTTGGCGCGGCGGTCGTCGCGGATGAAATCGCGGATTTTGGCGCGGGCCTTGGGCGTGATGACGTAGTTGAACCACTCGGCCGTGGGGCGCTGCTTGTGCGAGGTCAGGATTTCGACCTGGTCGCCGTTGCGCAGCTGGTAGCTGAAGGGCTCCAGCTTCTGGTTCACCTTCGCCCCGAGGCAGTGCAGGCCGATTTCGGAGTGAATTTCGAAGGCAAAGTCCAGCGCCGTGGCCTTATCAGGGAGGATGACCAGCTTGCCCTTCGGGGTGAAGGCATACACCTCCTTCACGAAGAGGTTCTGCCGGAACTCCTCCATGAACTCGATGGCGCTGGAGTTGTTGCTTTCCAGCATCTCGCGCACGCGGTTCACCCAGTCTTCGAGCGAGCTTTCGGGCTGAATGCTGCCGGTATCCTTGTATTTCCAGTGAGCGGCGTAGCCCTTCTCGGCGATGTCGTCCATGCGCCGGGAGCGGATTTGCACTTCCACCCACTGGCCGGTGCGGCTCATGACGGTGGTATGCAGGCTTTCGTAGCCGTTGGCTTTGGGCGTGCTCACCCAGTCGCGCAGGCGGTCGGGGTTGGGCTGGTAGAAGTCCGTCACAATGGAATAGACTTGCCAGCAGGCCGCCTTCTCCTGCTCCGGCGGCACGTCCAGAATCACCCGGATGGCAAACAAGTCATACACCTCGTCGAAGGTGATGTTCTGCTTCTTAATCTTTTTGAGGACCGAATAAATGCTCTTCGGCCGGCCCTTGATTTCAAAATCGAAGCCCTGCGCCTTCAATTCCTCATCAATCGGGTGCGTAAACTCCTTAATAAAGCGGTTGCGCGCCCCCTGGCTCTGCTTGATGCGCGAGCGGATGTCGTTGTACACCTCGGTGTCGGTGAACTTCAGGTACAAATCTTCCAGCTCGCTTTTGATGGCGTAGAGGCCCAGGCGGTGGGCCAGCGGGGCGTAGAGGTAGAGCGTTTCAGAAGCAATTTTGAGCTGCTTGTGGCGCGGCATCGAGTCGAGCGTCCGCATGTTGTGCAGGCGGTCAGCGATTTTGATGAGGATGACGCGCACGTCCTCGCTCAGCGTGAGCAGCATCTTGCGGAAGTTCTCGGCCTGCTCGGAGGTGCCGTAGTCGAAGACGCCCGAGATTTTGGTGAGGCCGTCGATGATGCGCATCACCTTGGTACCGAAGTCGCGCTCGATGTCGGACAGCTCGGTGGGCGTGTCTTCCACCACATCGTGCAGCAGGGCCGCCACGATGCTGGTGGTGCCGAGACCGATTTCCTCCACCGCAATCTGGGCCACGGCCAGCGGGTGCAAAATGTAGGGCTCGCCCGATTTACGGCGCATCTCCTTGTGGGCCTCCAGGCTTTGGTTGAAGGCCTTTTTGATAAGCTTAGGGTCGCCGTCCTTCAGGTAAGGCTTGGCGGTGCGGAGCAGGCGGCGGTAGTGGCGCAGGATTTCCTGGCGTTCCGCTTCGAGGTCAATTACGGGAGGCATAGTAATGGCAAGTAACGAAGGGAGCGGCGAAAAAGTGGTTTTTTGGTTGTGGTGAGCGAAAAAAGAACGTCATCCTGAGCGCAGCGAAAGGACCTCGCCTGCGCTGGCCGCAGCAGCAATTACTTTTCGCATGAACAATTTGAGTTACTACTCCAACGGCGCAGACGAGGTCCTTCCGCTGCGCTCAGGATGACGCTCTTTTTGCGCGTACTTGTCTGTTCTTTCCGTCAATCTTTGATTTTGCCCCGCAAGTCCTTACCTTTGCGGGCCCGTAGCAAACGGCCCCCGGGAATGTCACGCGGATGTGGCGAAATTGGTAGACGTGCCAGACTTAGGATCTGGTGCCGCAAGGCGTGTGGGTTCGAGTCCCTCCATCCGCACTTTTGATGTTTGCTATGAGCCCTCAGCTTTGCGGTTGGGGGTTTCTTTTTACCACCTTAACCCGTTGAGCACCAGCAAAAGGCTTGGGCTCATTTTTCCCACGAATGAACATTACGCTCGACCGCAACGAGGCACAGCACACCGGCCTGCTGACCGTGCACCTGACCGAAGCCGACTACGCTCCGGCCGTAGAAAGCCAGCTGAAAGACTACGCCAAGCGCGCCCAGATTAAGGGGTTCCGCCCCGGCAAAGTGCCCTTTGGCATGGTGAAGAAAATGTACGGCAAAGGCATTCTGGCCGACGAGCTCAACAAGGTGCTCGGCAAAGCCGTGGACAGCTACATCAAGGAAAACAACGTGAAGCTGCTCGGCGAACCCCTGCCGGTGGCTAACAACGTGGACATTGAGAACGAAAAGGAGTTCGACTTCCAGTTTGAGCTGGGCCTGCTGTCGGACTTCGAGCTGCCGGCCGACGTAAACGTGGACCTGCACAAAGTGAGCCTCGACGACGACACCGTGGCCCAGACCAACGAGCAGATTTTCCGTCAGTTTGGCGAAACCACCAACCCCGAGACTTCGGAAGCTGGTGACTACCTGCTGGGCAAGCTGAAAAAAGGCGACGAGGAAGGCGAAGGCCGCCCCGTGCTGCTGCCCATCGACAAAGTGAAGGAAGGCCAGGACAAGTTTGTGGGCGTGAAAGCCGGCGACGTGGTGACCTTCGACCTGAGCAAGGCTTTCGGTGATGCCAAGGCTATTGCCGGCTTCACGGGCCTGAGCAAGAAGGAAGCGGAAGAAGTAAGCGGCAACTACACCTTCACGGTGGAGAAAATCAACCGCACGGCCGCTCCCGAAATGAACCAGGAGCTGTTCGACAAAGTATTTGGCCCCGAGGCCGTTTCGAGCCAGGAGGAGTTCGACGCCAAAGTGCGCGAAGTTATCCAGGACAACTACAACCGCGAAGCCGAAGGCTCGCTGAACAACCGCCTCGTGGACGCGCTGGTGAACAGCGTGAACGTGACCATCCCGCAGGAGTTCTTCAAGAAGTGGCTGGTGCGCGCCAACGAAGGCCGCCTGACCCCCGAAATGGTGGAAGAGCACTACGAGGACTACGTGAAGGAGCTGAAATGGAGCCTCATCCGAAACAAAGTGGTGGAAGAAGCCGGCCTGCAAGTGCCTTACGAAGAGGTGCTGGACCGTGCCGTAGGCAAATTCGCTACCCAGTTCGGCATGGCTACCATGCCCGAGGAAATGCAGGGCGCGATGCGCAAGTTTGCCGACGAGCAGCTGCGCCGCGACAACGGCAAGCAGTACTCGCAGGAGTTTGAAGCCATTCTGGCAGAGAAAGTGCTCGAAAATCTGCGCGGCAAAGTTGTTGTTAACGACAAGCCGGTAACGGCCGAAGAATTCCGCGACCTGCACAGCTAAGCCTGCGCTGGTTTGAATTAAAAAGCCCTTACTTTCGCGAGTAAGGGCTTTTTTTGTTGGCACAACATTTCGGGTTCTTTCGCGTCTTTGTTATCCTAAACACTTTGCGCCAGCTATGGCAGGCGCTACAATTCAACCTCCATGCTGAATAAAGAAGAATTTCGCAAGTTTGCCGTGAAGGGCCAAGGCCTCAACGGTTTGGGCGTCGACCAATACATCAGCCACGTTGAGGGCCAGCTGCGCTCGGGCATGATGATGCCCAGCAACATGACCCGCTCGGTGATTGAGGAGCGGCCCCAGAATTTCCGGGAAATCGACGTGTTCTCGCGCCTGATTATGGACCGCATCGTGTTTCTGGGCACGGCCGTGGACGACTACATCGCCAACATCCTGACGGCGCAGATGCTCTTCCTGGAGTCGGCCGACTCGAAGAAGGATATCCTGCTCTATATCAACTCGCCCGGCGGCTCGGTGTATGCCGGTCTGGGTATTTACGATACCATGCAGTACGTGAACCCCGACGTGGCCACCATCTGCACCGGCCTGGCGGCCTCGATGGGCGCCGTGCTGCTGGCGGGCGGCGCGCCGAATAAGCGCTCGGCCCTCCCCCACTCCCGCGTGATGATTCACCAGCCCTCGGGCGGTGCGCAAGGCCAATCGACGGACATCGAAATCACGGCCCGCGAAATTCTGAAGCTCAAGAAGGAGCTGTATGACATTTTGGCGAAGCACACCGGTAAGACCTACCAGGAAATCTACGACAACTCGGAGCGCGACTACTGGATGCGCGCCGATGAGGCCAAAGAGTACGGCCTGATTGACGAGGTGCTGGAGAAGAAGAAATAAATCACTGATTTTGGCGTGATTTAATTAATTGCGCTGAAAGCTGATTTTGTAAAAATGCCCCTGCTTTGCGGCAGGGGCATTTTTTTTGTTCAGGGAGCAAACAGGATAAACTTGAAGCTGCCGTTTATCCGGTTGAAATTTCCCTGGTACGTGTTGATGTAAATCACGCCGTTGGCACCACCGGAAGTGGTCACGAAATCGGTGGTATTGATGACGTTGGGGACCGGGGTGGCTATTACGAAGGCATCGCTGAGGTCGACGCCGCTCAGGTGGGGGAAGGTGAGCGTGTAAGCCCCTGGCAAACCAGGAGTGGTGGTGACCGTGAAATTCTCGGATGAGCTGGACACAGCCAGGGCAAAGCCATTGCTTACCATTCCATAACCCGTAGCCAGCATATTGTGTGCGCCCGTGCTGGGTGTGCGCACTTCTTTGGTGCGCACGGCTCCCCGCGTCACATCGAGGGCCAGGCCGCTGCCATTTTGGGTGATGACGGCGGCTGGAACGGTGCCAGCAGCCGTGGCCCGCAGGGCATTGCCGGTGGTGGCAACGGCTAGTACCCCTACCCCATCGGTGGCCTGGGCCTTGAGGGCGTAGCCATTGTTGACGCCGGTATTGGACACGATGGCCTGGATGGCGTAGCCGCTTTCGGTTTCGGCATATACGCCGGTGCCGTCGAGGGCGAAACCATCGACACCCCGGCCGCCGCTGCCATCGGCGGTACCGCTGACGCCGTAACCGCCGTTGCCAGCGATGCCGAACACACCGTAGCCATTGCCGGCGGCGGTGCCGCGCACGCCGGTGGCATAGCCGCCGGTATTGGCATTAGCGCCGATGAGGGCGGCATTGCTGCCGTTGTTGACGTCGGCACGGGCGGTGCCGGCTACGCTGAGTCTTTCGGGCACGGTGGTGGTGCCGATGCCCACGCTACCACCGTTGTCGTTGATATACACGTTGCTGGTAGCTTTGCCGCCGCGCAGGTAGGTGTCTTCGGTGGTGGCGTAGTTGAAGTGCGAGGTGCGGGTGCTGCCCCAGAAGGCGGCGGTGCCATCGGTGGCGGTGCCCCGGCGAACCTCAAAGGTGGCACCGGGGGCACTGGTGCCGATGCCGACGCGGCCGTTGCCGACGATGCGCATGAGCTCGGTGCCGTTGCCGTTTTTGCCGCCGGCGAAGAAGGCATGGACGTCGCCAGTATTGCCGACATGGTAGTTGAGCTGCCCACTACTGATGCCAAAACCGTAGTGGGTAGTAGTGCTGCCGCCGTCCCAGAGGGTGATTTTGGGCTCGATGGTGCTGGGGCTGATGGCCAGGCGGGAGTTGGGCGCAGTGGTGGCAATGCCCACGCTCACAGCATTGGCGCCGATGCCGCCGAGGGTGAGGGCGTTATCGGCGTCTACTTTGGCCTGATAGCCGATGGCGGTGGCGTTGGTGCGCTGGGTGAGGCTGCTCAGGTCGGCGCCGGTGCCGAGGAAGGTGTTGTAGTCGCCGCCGCGCAGGTTGAGGCCGGCATTGGCGCCGAGGCTGGTGGTGCCGATGGCGGCGTTGGCATTCTGGCCGTTCTGGTAGCCGACGAAGGTATTGTCGTTGCTGTCGTTGGCGGCGGCGTTGGTGCTGCTCACGCTGTAGCCGGCATAGTAGCCGATGGCCGTATTGTGCTGGGAGTCTTTGAAATTATAGCCGGCAGCTACGCCTAGGGCGGTGTTGTATGAACCATCGAACAGGTTGGCAGCCGCGCCGTGACCAACGGCAGTATTGTAGGCCCCATTGGTGTTGATACCAGTAGTGGCACCGGTGCCAATAAACGAGTTCTGATTGGAGGGTGCGATGCCAAAACTTAGTGCCAGCTTGCTGCTGGCGTAGATTGAGCTACCGTTTATCGTGCCATTCGCATCCAGCAAAAAGCCCGGCGAGGTATTGCCAATGCCCACCCGGCCGTTGCTATTCACGCTCAAGCCGGCACTGCCGGGAAGCCCGGCCGTACCGCCTACCAGTAGCTTATCGGTGAGATTGATGTTCTGGGTAGCGGTGTGGTTGCCTAGGTTATCGGCGGCCGGGCTGAGAAATACCCAGGCGGCGGGCGTACCGGCGTAATACCAGAAGCCGGTTTGGGTGCCGCCGCTGGCGGTGCCGTCGGTTTGGTACACCATCAGGCCCTGGGGCGGGCTGGTGATGGCCGTGCGCTGTGCCGCAGTGAGGCGCGGGATGAGCAGGCCTTTGTCGGTGGCGGAGATTTCGAGGGCGGCTTTGGTGCTGGGGGTGGCGGTGCCTATGCCCACGCTTTGGGCGCGGAGCAGCTGGGGCAGCAGCGCCAACAGCGCGATTACCAGCAGGCGAGGATTGGATAGGTGTTGCATTGGCGAGAGATTGAGCGTTGAGGTACTCAAAGCTCGCCCGCACGGCTACCCGGTTCCTAGCACTAATGGGTGAACGACATCCAGCAATTGGCGAACGGCAAACGGCCCTACAGCCGCACCGTAAATACGCTGCCCCGGCCCGGCGCCGAGTCCACCGTGAACTGGCCGCCCAGCTTCTCCACAAACTCCCGCGTGAGGCGCAGCCCCAGGCCGTGGGCGGGGTCGCCGGCAACTGGCTTATTACCTTCGGTGGAAAGCAGTTGTGCCATCTGCGTGGCATCCATGCCGGGGCCGGTATCGCTTACGTGCAGGGTCAGGGCATTACTTACTCCTGCTTCGGCCAGCAGGCTGACTTCGCCGCCATCGGGGGTAAATTTGATGGCGTTCTGCACGAGGTTGCGGAGGATGACGCGCAGGAAGTTGGGGTCGGTCTGGCAATACATCTGCGGTGGGCAACTCATTGTCAGGCGGATATTCTTCCTTTGAGCCAGCGGCTCATAAAGCGCCATCAGCTCCTGTAAGGCGGGGCGCACGGCCACATCTTCGGCTACAGGGTCGAGGTGGTCGAGCTGGTCTTTCGACCAGGCCAGCAACTCCTCCATCGTATCGAGCAGGTCGCGGGTGGTTTGGCGCAGGTGGGCGGTTTGCTGCTGGCGGGTTTCCTCGTCGAGCAGGTCGGGGGCTTCCTGGATAATTTCCAGCAGCTGGAAGAGGTTGCTGACAGGGGCGCGCAGGTCGTGGCTGATGATGGAGAAGAGCTTGGCTTTGGTTTGGTTGGCTTCGGCCAGTTGGGCATTGCTGCTATTGAGGCGCTGGTTGAGGCCTGCTAATTCTTTATTCTGGCGGGACAGTTGGGCGGCGGCGCGCTGGCGTTGGCGCAGCAGCAGGCCAATCAAACCCAGCACCAGTAGCAGGGCGGCCACGCCGGTCAGGGCTAAGTATTTGGCGCGGCGCTGGCTGGCGGCTTCGGCCACGCGTAGGCGGTTTTCATTGTTCAGCACTTTGATTTGCTGTTGCTTGTCGCGGTTCTGGTAGCGGGCTTCCATCTCGGCCATGGCCTTTTGGCCGGTGGCGGTGTGGGATGAGTCGAGCAGCGCGGCTGACAGTTCGCGCAAGCGGTAGGCTTCGGCGTAGTTGCCGGTAGCGGCCTCGGCCTGGGCCAGGCGGCGGGCAATGGGTTCGAGGCGGTCGTTACTCTGCAGCTGTTGGGCCAGCGTGTAGGCCTGGCGCAGGTAGCGGCGGGCGGTGGCATAATCGCGGGCGCGCAGGGCCAGGTCGCCGGCAAAGTAACAGGCCTGGGCGCGGCCATCCACATCCTCAGAGGTGAAGCTGGCCAGCGCCCGTTGGCTGTAGCGCCGGGCGGCGGCTAGCTGCCCCTGCTGGGCCAGCACCGAGCTCAATTCCGAATAGATATAACCGGCCGCATTGGGGTCAGGATTAGCCGCCAGGTAGCGCAGACAGATATCGTACTGGATTTTGGCTGAATCGAGCACTCCCATCTCGCGGTAGGTTTTGCCAATCAGCGCGTGTAGCTCGGGCATGGTGGCGCGCATGGTGGAGTCTTTGCGCAGTTCCCGCAGGCCTTCGAAGCGGTAGCGCAAGGCCTGACGGTACTGCTGCTGCAGGTAAAACACCTCGCCTACATTAGCCAGCGCAATACCCACGCTGGCCGGCTGATTGGGCCGCTGCCGCTGAAATGCCAGAACGGCCAGCCGGTGCCGCAGGGCGCGGGCGTACTGCCCATCATTCTGGTAGTACTCGGCCAGAAAATCATCTAAATTGAACCAAGCCAGGCTATTCGACTTGGTTTGCGCGTACATTTTCAGTAGCCGGCTGCGTAAATTCCGAGCCGAATCGGGGTGGGCCTGCTTACCATATACCGTGTGCAGGTAGCCGCCGGCCTGGGTGAACTGCGGCGTATTGCCGGTGCTCAAACTCAGCCGCATACTTTGCCGCAGAAATGCAGCGGCGCTGTCAAGGCTGCCCAGCTCGTAGTAGCTGACGCCGGCGAACAGGCTGTGCTTAGCTTTCAGGGTATCATTGTGCGCCCGCTCGTCGGCCGCGATGGCGCGCAGGAACGTGGGCAGGCCTACGCGGTTGAAATCCTGATTGGCAAGAAGTTTCAAAACCTCGGCCTCCAGCCGTTGGGCCTCAGCGCGAGCCGATTGGGCGAGGGTCGGGCGCGGCAGCAACAGGCCGAGGAGGGCCAGCAGCCACCTTGATATTCTTAGCCAGCGGTAGTGCTTCATTACCTCGGTATGCGTTGTACTCTGGCAATATTAGCGCATGGAGGCAGAAAATAGTTAACGTTCTAAATTGGCCTCCCGCAGAGGACGCAGTGGTGGCGCAGAAGACGCAGAGGCAGAGCCGTTCAATGCGACTCGCGCAGCACTTCGGCCAGCTTCTGCCGGTAAGTGCGGCCGACGGGCAAAGCGGTGCCGCCCACGATGACCTCGGCGCCCGACAGGCGGTTTACCTTATCCAAAGCCACAGCGAAGGTGCGATGAATGCGCACGAAGCGCAAGGGCGGCAGCTGCTCGCAGAGATGCTTCAGATTCAGCAATGTGAGGTAGCGGCGGCGGGTAGTGTGAATTTTGGTGTAATTATCCAAAGCTTCCAGATACACAATGTCCTGCACCGGCACGCGGCTGGTTTCGTAGCCTTCGCGGATGTTCAGAAACTCGGCCCCGACGTGCAATTCGTACAGCGCGGCCTTGTGGCGCAACGCCTGATGCTCCAGCAGCCGGGCGGCCACGCGGGCAAACCGCTCGTCGGTTAAAGGCTTCACAATGTAGTCGAAAGCCGCAGCTTCGATGCTGTCGAGGGCGTATTCGGGATGCGAGGTGATAAAGACGGCCAGCGGCGGCTGGGGCAGGCTTTTGTAGTAAGCCATGCCGTTGTCGGCGCCCATTTCGATATCCAGAAACAGTACGTCGGGCGGTGTGGGCAGGGCGGCCGTCATGTCGGCCACGCTGGCAAACTGGCCCAGCAGCTGCAAACCAGTGTGTTGGCGCAGGGCTTTCACCACGGCCAGGCGCGGCAGCAGCTCGTCGTCGAGCACGGCGCAGGTGAGCGGCGGCGGCACCGTGGTGGGCTCAACGGGTAGCAGGGCGGTGGACATGGCTTGCAAGATAACGCGCCAGCCCGCCAATTTGGCAGCAACCGCTCCGCGCAACCGTTACAGCAACCTCAGAACCTGGCCGTCAGGCCGACTTTCAGAAAACTCTGGTCGTAGCCGACTTCGCCAAAGGCGCCGATATTATCGGTGAAGAAATAACGCCCGCCCGCGAATATCCCGGTCACAAAATCGTTGTAGCTGCTAGAGCCAAGGGCGTCAAAATAATCTCCTTCGTAAGAAGTACTGCCGTGGCGGATGCCGATTCCAACCCCACCGTAGGCATCAAATTCCGGGGTAACGGGGTAATGAAACGCACCGCGCACCGTCACGAGGATGTCGCGGTACTTAATCTTGTCGCCGCCGCCCAGGTCGTAGCTGGCGCCCTGGTAGCCCACAAACCCGCCGATGCCCAGAATGCCCGGCCCAATCGGCCGGATACCCCGCTCATACGAAATGCTAAGGGCCGGCGACACCGACGAGCTACCGCCAAAGTAGCCCGCACCAAAGCTGTACACGCTCCCGATGCCGATGCCCAGATTCAGAGCGTTGGTGCCTTCCTCGAAGGGACCAGTGCGGGCGGCGCGGCTGGCTCGCGGCGCCGCCTCGGCCGGCGCGGGGGCTGGCGCCGGAGCTGCTGCTGGCTTAGGAGCGGCGACGGGCTTGGCCGTCGTGGTTTTGGTGGTGGTTTTCGTGGTGGCAGCCGGCGCTTTGGCGGCGGGCTTGGTGGTGGTTTTGACCGTGGTTTTGGTGGTCGTTTGGGCGGTGGCGCTGCCCAGGGTCAGCCCGAGCAGGGCAACAACCAGGGCGAGACGAGAAGTGGTGGCTTCCATTAGCTACGCTGGAGTTAAGTGATTGAATAACATCTTGAGAGAAATACTGCGGGAAATATTAAATCCGAACCAGCTCCACGCGGCGGTTTTTGGCTTTGCCGGCGTCGGTGGCGTTGTCGGCCACGGGCTTGGTCTGGCCGAAACCCTGAGCTTTGAGCCGGTCGGCGGCGATGCCCTGGGCACTAAGCGTGGCCACCACGGTGCGGGCGCGGGCTTCGGAAAGCTGCTGGTTGTGGGCGGCGGTGCCAGCATTGTCGGTGTGGCCATCCACGGAGAGTTTCAGGTCAGGGTTTTGGGCCAGCAGACTAATAATTTGGGCAATGCTGGCCTGGGCGTCGGGCTTGAGGGTGGCCTGGTCGGTGTCGAAGTTGAGGTACACGGCCACGTGGCCGGTGGCGTCGAGGGCCTTTTTCATCTCGGCGGCGGGCAGCACGGAGGCTTCCATGGGCAGGGCTTTTTTCTCCACCACGGTCAGCCAGTAGTTTTCGGGCGTGTTGCCGTAAGCCTGGTAGGCTTCCACCCAGATTTCCTTGTCGGGCGTGCGCAGCATGTACACGCCCGATTTTTCGTGGGGCAGCATGTTGTAGCGGGCCCGGTGGCGGGGCTCTTCATACTTCAGCTTGAGGTCGGCCATCTTCTCGCCCGGGCCCTCGAACACAGTCACGCCACCGAGGTCTTTGACCAGCTTTTCGTAGGTTTTCTGCACCTGGAAGAAGGAGGCCGTCGTGCCCTTGGCGTACATCGTGCGCAAACGACCCTCGACGGGGATGATTTTGACGCCGTCGAAAAACTCGTAGCGGTCGAAGTTGGCGTCCTTGTTGAATTCGCGCAGCGAGTTGCCGGGCTCCGTTTTTTCGTCCACTTTCACGTAGCCATCCAACAGGCTGAAGAAGGGAAACGCGCCCAGCGTGGGCGTTACCACGGGCGCCGTGGCGGGGTCGAAACCGGCCGGGGCGGCGGGCTCGGCGGGAACTGGCGCAGCGGCAACCGGCGCAGCGGCCGCGGCAGGTGCCGTCGGCGTAGCGGCGGGCGGCGGTGCCACCGTCTCATCGGTCTTTTTATCGGAGGAGCAGGCCGCCGTCAGCAGCAAAAGGCCAACGACGGGCAAAACGGGCAGGCGAAGCATAGCAAAAAAGAGTTGAGGGATGACAGAACGATAGCGGGGCCGGGACGAGCCCCGCCCCTGCTTCTAAAAGAATATCAGGTCGTGCACATCGAATGTGCCGTTGGTCAACTGCTTGGTGGTGGCAGCCTGCCCGCTGGGCGGCAAGGTGCTGCCCGTGAAGCTGAAGGTGCCCTGAATGCGCTTGGCGGCGGCATCGTAGCTCGTCACTACTACCTGCCCCACGGTGGTACCGGCATTCGGCATGTACTGCGAGAAATAGTGCGGGCCACTCAGCCCACCCTCGAAGTAGCTGGCGAGGCTGGTGCCGATGGTGGCGTCGTAATCAGCTTTCAAAGCATAAGTACCTGCGCCGTTAAATTTTATCAGCGTGAGGGTGATATTAGTGCTCTGGTTCATAATCCCGCGTAGGACCAGCCGGGCCGGCGCATCCTCGGGGTCGGAGCTAGTGAGGCGGGTGCCGTTCACCACCCCTATATCGCCCGTGGCGTTGAAGGCCGGGCTGCCGGCCACGGTAGCTCTTATGAAGGAATCGCCGGTCGAATTGGGGTCGGGCGTGGCCGAGTCGGAGTCTTTTTTGCCGCAGCCCGCCAGCAGCAGGCCGGCCAGGCACAAAATGCCAAATGTTTTCATGAGCAAAGACTTAAAAGCGATTATTGCACGTCTATGGAAGTGCGGGTAACCCAGAACTTACCGTTGGTGACGGTCAGCGGCACACGAGTGGCGTTGTTGTAGAGCGTGCCCGAAAAGGTGCCTTCGATACGGCCCTTGTTGGCGCCGTACTTGGTGATAGTGGTCTGACCGCCGGCGGGGGTACCGGCCGCCAGGAAGCACACATACTTCACCGTCTGGCCGTTGCGAGCCACATTGAGGGTAATCGTGTTGCGCGTGTTGTCGAGGTTGAGGCTGTTCTCCCAGGCGCGGGTGACGGGCGCGGCGGGGCCCTGCACCAGCACGTTCCAGTAATTCTGGCCGTCTTCGCTGGCCTTGGCACTATTCACAGCACAGAGGGTTAACTGTTTAGTGCTGGCAAATACGCCCTCACCATCGGGCGCACCGGCCCGCGTGGATGTCTGGCTGAAGGCATAGTTGGTGAAGCCGTCGCCATTGAGGGTGGCGGTTACTTCGCCGACGGTGTCGGCGCTGGGCGTGGGGCTGTCGTCGCTGTCGTCGCCGCAGGCGCTGAGGGCAACGGTGAAAGCCAACGGCAACAAACTGGCGAGCAAGTGCAGGGAGTGGGCAAAGCGTTTCATAGGTAAGGGGTTGGAATGGTGGAGAATGGTAAGAAGAATCAAACGTCAAGTAGTGGCGTAGCGCACCAGTGCCCAGTCCGTCAGGCTGGGAGCAGCCGCATCAATCGGGCAATGCCCGACCACCCGAAAGCCCAGGCGCTGGAAAAAAGGCAGTTGCCGGGCATCGGCCGTGGCAGTGTAGCACGGCTGGTGCGCGGTCTGCCGGGCCACCAGCGTGGCCAGCAGGAGCCGGCGGCCCACACCCCGCCCCCGCGCCGCCGGATGCACCGCCAGCACCAGCAGCCGCTGGTGGGGCATCGGAGCGCTGTGCTGCTGCAGCCAACCACTGGCCATCAGCCAGTAATGTAAACGCCGATACCCGGCCAGCCCTAACTGCCACGTGGCCCCCGGCAGCAGACCCGCGCGCAACAAGCGCCGCAACGTGGCCTGCACCCGTCCTGGCAGCCACAGCGCCAGGGCGCTGCGCTCCGGGTTAGTATACACGGCGCCGTAGCGCAGGCCAAAACGTAGCAGTCCTCGCAATAGCCACGCAGCCGGCAACCCCGGCGCCACCGGCCGCAGGTACGCCCAGAGCGGATACTCCGCCAGCGCCGCGCCCAACAGTTCGGTAGCCCACCCCAGGTCGGCCGTGCCGAGCCGTTGGGCCGGTACCGCCCGGGCGGCGCTGGATGTGGCGGAAAAAGTGGCGGCAATTGACATGGCCAGGGGCGGGGGCAAATCCGGCGTATTTGTGTTTGCAAAACACGGGTTTGCTGCGGCCAGCGGCCATGCCCTTTTGTTGCAAAAACCTTATTTTAAGCCATCAGGTGTTGTAAAAGGCTTCGTTTTTGTTGCGCGACGCCAAAAACGAAGGGGCGGGGCACCCAGCCCCGCCCCTGCAGCGATTTTTCAACGATATTGTTAAGTCCAGCTTTAAGCTACGTCCCCCTTCCCTACCGCACTTGGCGGGTAACCAAACTGCTTGGAGAATGCCGTGGAGAAATGGTTGGGGCTGCTAAAGCCCACCTGGTACGCCACCTCGGCCACCGTGCCCACCCGCGCCTGCAGCAGCGCCAGCGCCCGCAGCAGCCGGGTCTGCCGGAGGCAGTCGCCCGGCGACTGCCCGGTGATGGCCTTGAGCTTGCGGTGCAACTGCGTGCGGCTGAGGCCGATTTCCTGCCCCAACTGGTCCACGCCAAAATCCTCATCGTCCAGATGCTGAAGAATCAGCTCGTTCAGGCGGTTCAGGAATTTCTGGTCGGCCGAGGGCAAGGCGGCTACGGCAGCTACGTGCGCGGCCAGCGGGTCGGGAGCCATTGGGCTGGATTCGAGGCTTGCTGGCAATTCCTCCGCAGCATTCGCCGGCTGCAGCGCCGCCTCTACCCGGGCCCGCACCTGGCGGCGCAGTGCCAGCAGATTGCGAACCTGCGCCCGCAGCTCGCGGGGGGCGAAGGGCTTGGCGAGGAAACTGTCGGCCCCGGTTTCCAGGCCTTCGAGGCGCGCCTCGGGTCCCGATTTGGCCGTGAGCAGCACCACCGGGATGTGGCTGGTGGCAGGGTCAGTTTTGAGCTGAGCACACATTTGATAGCCGTCGAGGCCGGGCATCATCACGTCGCTCACCACCAGGTCGGGCACTTCGGCCTGCGCCAATGCTATGCCGGCCGCGCCATCGGCGGCCAGCAGCAGGCGGTAGCCATCCACCGCCAGCGTCGTGCGAATGAACTCGCGGATTTCGGCGCTATCCTCGATAATCAACACCAATTCAGCATCAGGACTGAGCGGTAACGTCGGGTCGGATGGTAATTCCGGAGCCCCGGCCAATTCGGCGGCCACGCTCCCCACCGGCGACAACGCGGCCGCCACCGACGGTGGCATTTCGGCCACCGGCCGCAGCCCGGCCGGCAACCACACCGTGAAGGTGGCCCCGACGCCGGGCGTGCTGCTGGCGGCCACGGTGCCACCGTGCAGTTCCGTCAGCTCGCGCACCAGCGCCAGGCCGATGCCGGTGCCCGTGCGCAAAGGCCCCGCCGTAGGCGCGCTGGCCTGGTAAAATCTATCGAACAAGTGCGGCAAGTCGGCCACCGCAATGCCCACGCCGCTGTCCTGCACCGTGATGCTCACGCCCCCCAGCGGCGCAGCGGCCGTAGCGGCCGTGCGCGCCACCTGCACCCGCACTTCGCCACCAGCCAGCGTGAAACGCAGTGCATTGGCCAGCAGGTTAGTCAGAATATCCTCCAGCTTAGCTTCGTCGAATACCAGCGGCAGTTGCGCCACCGGTGCCTCAAAATGCAGCTTGATAGCCCGGCTTTCGGCCAAGGACTCGAACGCTGCCACCAGTTGCCGCACCGTGCGGGCGGCGTCGCCGGAAGTAGGCAGCAGGCGGAGTGCCCCGGCTTCCAGCTTACTCAAGTCCAGTAGCCGGTTGATAAGGGAAAGTAAGCGCTGGGCATTGCGCAAGACCAGTCCGCCCTGTTCGCGCACGGCTGCGTCGGGGGGCTCGGTAGCCAGCATTTCGGCCGGACCGAGGATGAGCGTGAGCGGGGTGCGCAGCTCGTGGCTCACGTTGGTGAAGAAGTCGGTTTTCACCCGGTCCAGCTCCTGCAGGTGCAGCAGGGCCTGCCGCTCCAGCTGCCGCTCGGCGCGTTGCCGCTCGCGGGCTTTGGTGTTGGCCAGCACCACGTACATCCCCAACCCCAGAATGCTCGCATATAAGCCGTAAGCCCACCACGTCCGCCACCACGGCGGCCGCACCTGAAAGCTGAATACCACCGGCTCCCGGTTCCAAACACCTTCGTTATTAGCCGCTTTTACCTCAAACGTATAGCTACCGGATGGCAGGTTGGTATAGGTGGCGGCGGTGGTCGTCACGGGGCCCCGCCAGGTTTCGTCGAAACCCAGCAGCCGGTACTGGTAGCGCACTTTGGCGGGGTTGGTCAAACTAACGCCCACGTACTCAAAGGCCAGATTATTGAGCCGGTAGGGCAGCACCAACCCCGTCGTCAGCGCGGTATCGCGGAAGGCTACGCGCAGGCCCGTGAGCTGCGTTTGGGGCGCCACGCGGTTGGCGTGGGCGCGGGCGGGGTCGTAGTGCATCAGGCCGTTCACGGTGCCAATCCACAACTGGCCCGCCTGGTCGGGGATTACGGCGTTCTGATTGGTTTCCAGGCCCGCAAAGCCCTCGGCCGGGCCATAGCTTACGGCCTGGCGGGTGGCAATAGTGAAGCAGTCGAGGCCCCGGTTGGTACCCAGCCACACATGGCCGGCGCTGTCGCACTGGGCAAAATACGGGTTGAGCGTTTGCAGCCCGGTTTCGAGGCCAAAGGCCTGCAAACGAGCCGTGCCGGGCTGGTAGCGCAGCAGCCCGGCTCCAATGCTGCCCAGCCACAGGTTCCCCTGCTGGTCTTCGCTAATCGAACCCACGCTCAACCGCCCCTCCCGGCCATCGACGCGGCGAAAGGTGTCGTGCTCCGTATCAACCGCAATCAGGCCCGCTTCATCCGAGCCCAGCCACAGCCGGCCCGCGTGGTCGCAGAACACTTTCCAGAAGCTATTGCTACCCAGCGCGCTATTATCGGCATTGAAGTTACGAAAGCCTCCACTAGCCGGGTCGAATACCGTGACGCCGCCCTGCCGGGTGGCCAGCCAGACGCGCCCCCGCCGGTCTTCGGCCATGCTGGCGATGCGCTGGCCGCGCACGCCCGGCGCCTGGCTATACGAGGTCCAGCGCTGCGTGCTGGAGTCGTAACGCCGGGCTCCTTCGCCCTGCGTGCCCACCCAGATGCCGCCGCGCCGGTCGCGCAGCAGGCTGCGCACGAAGTGCCCGGCCTGCCCACCCGGCAGCGGCACCGGCCGGAAGGGCGGGCCACTGGCCGCGGCCGTGTTCAACTCCACCAGCCCGGCCCGGGTGCCCACCCAATAGGTGGTCGGCCCGGTTTTCAGGATTGTATGCACTTCGTTGTCAGGCAGTCCTTCCGTCGGCGCGTATTGCGTAAACCGCTCATCGGCTAGGTGTTGCCCCAGTCCGTTATCATCCACTATCCACAGGCTGCCCTCGCGGTCATCCAGCAGGTCGTGGGCCTGGTCGCTATCGAAGTTTCGCTGCCCGGCAAAGCACACAAAGCGGCGCTGCCCACGCTGCGCTCGGCACAGGCCACCACTGGTAGCCACCCACACCTGTCCGGTACGGTCCTGCACTACACTCAGCACCTGATTACTACACAACCCATTGCTAGCGTCATACCGTTGAATCTGCCAGGGCTGCCCCGGCGCCCGGCGGCTCAGGTGCAGCAGGCCGTTAGCAGTAGCGCACCAGGCCAGCGTATCGCCGACGCGGTAAAAGCCGTTCACGGCCGTTCGGTTTAGCGCGGCGGGCAAGGCTTGTTCCCGTGAGCCCACAGTCACCAATCCGTCCGTAGTAGCGGCCCACAGTTGCCCGCCTGGCCCGGGCTTCACGCAGTTCACCGAGTCGCTGGGCAGGCCTTGTGCCCGGCCAAAATGCGTCAGCAGCGTATCGCGGGGGCCGCATTGCAGCCGCCATAGTCCCTGGCCCGCCGTGGCCACCCAAATTACCTGGTTGGAAGCGCAGTAGATGCTCCGCACGTGGGCCGGCAGCCGCAGCCCGCGCAGCCGGCACGGCTGCACGCGCCCTCCGCGCAGCCACGATACGCCGCCGTATTCGTGGCCCAGCCAGATGGTGCCGTCGGGGGCCGGGGCCACGGCCCGCACGTGGTTGTCGGGCAGGTCGTGCCGGCCGTCGTAGGTGCGAAATTCCTGACCGTTGAAAACGCAGACCCCGCCTTGCGTGCCCGCCCAAAGTTGCCCCCGGCCATCCTGACAAATGGCGTACACCATGGTTTGCGGCAGGCCGTTGGCGGTGGTGTAGCGGCGCAGAGCCAGCGTCTGGGCCGGGGCCAGGCCACTAAGCAGCAGTAGCAACAGTATCCCGCAGTTCCGCCAAATCCTTGGGTATGAAATAGCCATACGCGTTTCCAACTCAGAAAGCTTCACCAATAGCGAAAGTTCAGTATCGAAAGTACGAATCAAAACCGGGCAACTACATGTTGGGGCAGCCCGGCGCAACAAGCTTACTACGGTTGCGTCGTTCGCCGGTAGCCGTTTCGTATCTTCGTAGCCGTTTTCTCGAAAAACGCTTTCCCCGCCCGCCCAGCCTCTCCAATGCCCGAAATCACCTGTTCCTTTTGCAACAAGCCCAAGCGCGACGTTTCCGTGATGATATCGGGCATCAATGCCCACATCTGCGAGAAGTGCGTGGGGCAGGCCCAACACATTCTGGCTGAGGAAGCAAAAATGCAGAGCGCCGCCAACCAGCCGCGCTTCAATCTCATCAAGCCCCGCGCCATCAAGGCCCATCTCGACCAGTATGTAGTGGGGCAGGACGAAGCCAAGCGCGTGATGTCGGTGGCGGTGTACAACCACTACAAGCGCCTGATGCAGAAGCCCCAGGAGGACGAGGTGTATATTGAAAAATCCAACATCATCATGGTGGGCGAAACCGGCACCGGCAAAACCTTCCTGGCCCGCATGCTGGCCAAAATCCTGCAAGTGCCCTTCTGCATTGCCGATGCTACGGTGCTGACCGAGGCCGGCTACGTGGGCGAAGACGTGGAAAGCATCCTCACCCGCCTGCTGCAAGCGGCTGACTATAACCTCGAAGCGGCCGAACGCGGCATTGTTTACATCGACGAAATCGATAAAATTGCGCGCAAGAGCGACAACCCCAGCATCACCCGCGACGTGAGCGGCGAGGGCGTGCAGCAGGCTCTGCTGAAGCTCCTCGAAGGCACCGCCATCAACGTGCCGCCGCAGGGTGGCCGCAAGCACCCCGAGCAGAAAATGATTTCGGTGAACACCGAAAACATCCTCTTCATCTGCGGTGGCGCCTTCAGCGGCCTCGACCGCATCATCAAGAGTCGCCTGAATACCAAGCCGATGGGTTTCGCCAAAACGAACCTCGATGAGCAGGTCGACACGCAGAACTTCCTGCGCTACGTGTCGGCGCAGGATATCAAGAGCTTCGGCCTCATCCCCGAGCTCATCGGCCGCCTGCCGGTCCTCACCCATCTCAACCCACTGGACAAGACCACGCTGCGCCTCATTCTCACCGAGCCCAAAAACTCGCTGGTGCGGCAGTACAAGCGCCTGTTCGGCATGGAAAACATCGACCTGCACTTCACCGACGAGGCACTGGAGTATATCGTGGAAAAGGCCGACGAGTACCGCCTCGGCGCCCGCGGCCTGCGCTCCATCTGCGAGAGTATTATGACGGATGCGATGTTTGAGATGCCCTCGGAAATTGGGGCTGATGAGCTGACTATCAACCTAAGCTACGCGCGCAGCAAGTTTGAGAAGTCGCCGTTGCGGCACATGCGGGCGGCGTAAGTAGCTGGCGCTAGAGAAAAAAGAAAGGGGAGCCTGACGAGCACTATAAATTAGTTGAAAAGCAGAAAAGCCATTGCATTGCAATGGCTTTTCTGCTTTTATCGGACCCTAACCGGCTCCGCTCTCTAGTAGGAGTTGGGGGTGAGGTTAGGCCGTCAAATAATTAACCATCAGCTCCGCTGCTTTGCGGGCGGCCTGCTGCTGTCCCAGCTTCGCCCGGATTTCGGCGTAGCCGGCCTTCATCTGCGCCATGTACGCTTTGTCATCAAGCAGGTGGCGTAGTTCATCCATCACGTTGCGGGCCGTAAACTCGCCCTGAATCAACTCCTTTACCACTTCGCGGCCGGCAATGAGGTTGACCAGTGAAATGTAGGGCACCTTGATAACGGCCTTGCCGATGGCATACGTGATGGTACTGGTGCGGTAGCACACGATTTGCGGCACGTCGAACAGCGCGGTTTCGAGCGTGGCGGTGCCGCTGGTAACCAGCGCCGCTTTGGCGTGGCTCAGCAGGTCGAAGGTCTCTTCGAAAATGAACTTGATGCCATTGCGCTCAAAATGCTGGTAGTAGGTACGTTCCAGATTACTCACACCTGCCACCACAAACTGGTATTCCTGAAAAGCGGGCAGAATGGCAATCATTTCGTGCAGCATCTCCTCGATTTCCTGCTTGCGCGAGCCCGGCAGCACGGCGATGATGGGCCGTTCGGCGCTTAGGCCGTTGCGCTCCAGGAAGTCGGGCGTGGGCTGGAATTCGGCCACGGCGTCGGCGGTAGGGTTGCCGGTGTAGTCGGCGTCGTAGCCGAAGCGCTGGTAGAACTCCTTTTCGAAGGGCAGGATGAGGAACATCTTGTCTACCCGCTCCTTGACTTTCTCGACGCGGCCCTGATTCCAGGCCCAGATTTTGGGCGAAATATAGTAGAACACTTTGATGCCGTGCTCTTTGGCGAATTTGGCTACGCGCAGGTTGAAGCCGGCATAATCAACCAGGATGAGCACGTCGGGCTTGTATTTCAGCAAGTCCTGCTCGCACTCCTTAAGGTAGCCGCGCATCTTGAGAATGCTGGTGGCAGCCTCCCAGAAGCCCATGATGGCCAAATCCTTGTAGTGATGCACCAGCTCGCCGCCCTGCTCCTGCATCATGTCGCCGCCCCAGTAGCGAAACTGAGCGGTGGGGTCCTGCACCTTGAGCTCGCGCATGAGGTGAGCCGAGTGGAAGTCGCCCGACCGTTCGCCGGCAATGAGGTAGTATTTCATTTTTTAATTAAAAATTATTAATTAAAAATTAAAAATTGCATTCGGTCGGACATTATGCAGGGCACCGATTTTTAATTCTTAATTCTTAATTGATTATCCGTAGTACTCCACAAAGTTGCGGGGCGTTTCGTAGAGCTTCACGCAGTGCAGTTTAGCCGGGGTGATGGCGGGCAGTTCCCGCTCCAGAATCTGCCAGAAGGCGACGGCCAGGTTTTCGGTGCTGGCCATCTGGCCGGTCATGAAGGGCACGTCGAGGTTGAGGTTTTTGTGGTCGACCTGGTCGATGACGTGGCGCTTGATGAGGTCGGACAAGCTCTTGAGGTCTACGACGAAACCAGTGTCGGGGTCGGGCGTGCCCTTCACCGTCACGATAAGCTCGTAGTTGTGGCCGTGCCAGTTGGTATTGGCGCAGGGCCCGAACACTTCGCGGTTGCGCTCCTCGCTCCACTTAGGATTGAAGAGCTTATGGGCGGCGTTGAAATGTTCCTGGCGGCTGATGTATATCATTCGGGTAGCTGTTAGCGGGAAGCTAGTAGCTGTTAGCTTTTGAGTAACTATCAGCCAACATACCAGCCGCCAACATAAATGAGCAGCTAGCAGCTAACAGCTAAAGGCTAACAGCTATGAAGTTTTTCGCAGCAAATATACGAAGAAGGGTACCCCGAACAGGGCCGTAACCAGCCCCACGGGCAGCCCGGCCGGCGGATAGAGCAAGCGCGCTAGCAGGTCGCAGGCCAGCAGGAAGGCCCCGCCCAGCACCGCGCAGAACAACACATTGAAGCGCCCCGTGGCGCCTAGCAGTCCCCGGGTGAGATGCGGAACCAGCAGACCTACAAAACCTACCGGTCCGCACAGCGCCACCACCCCCCCGGTGAGCCCGGCGGCCAGCAGCACCAGCAGCCAGCGCCGCCGCGCCACCGGCAGGCCCAGGGCGGCGGCCCGTTCTTCGCCCAGCAGCAGCAGGTTGAGGTCTTTTTGCAGAAAAGCCAGCAGCAACAGGCTTAGGCCCAAGGCTGCTGCAGGGTAAGGCAACACATCCCAACCCGCCCGCTCGAAGCTACCGAATGCCCAGAACACCACCGTGCGCAAGCTGCCCTCGGGCCGCGCCAGAAAGGTGAGCAGGCTGCCCAGCGCTGTGGCCAGCGCTCCCACCGCCACCCCCGCCAGCAGCAGCGGCGCGGGCATAATGCGGCCGTGCCGGGTGCCGATGGCCACCACTACCAGCGTGGCAGCCAGTGCCCCCAACAGTGCCGCCAGCGGCGGCAAGTAGAGCCCGGCCAGCGTGAGCGAGGGCACCAGCACGTAGGCGGCAATGGCACCCAGCGAGGCGCCGGAGGCCGTACCCAGTAAATAAGGGTCGGCCAGCGGGTTATTGACCAATGTTTGCAGCAGGTAGCCACTTACCGAGAGGCTGGCGCCGGCCAGCAACGCCAGCAGCAGGCGCGGCAGCCGGAGCTGCAGGAGCACAAGCTGGGCGGGGTCGTCGGGATTGTAATGCCGGAAAGTATTCAGAATAAACTCGTAGCTAGTAGCATAGCTGCCCACCCGCAGGCCCAGCACCAGCAGCAGGATGAGGCTCGTTACCAGCAACGGCCAAATCAAGGTGTTACGCGGGCGCATCAATGGGCAGCCTTAACGGGGGGCCGGGGAATGGATTTTTCAATAATCTGCCGCAGCTCGCGCACCGATTCTACTACGCGGGGCCCGGGCCGTTCCATCAGGTCGCCGGTAATGGGATACACGCTGTGCGTTTTATAAGCGTTTATGCGGCGCAGCTCGGGGTAGTTTTTGAAAAATGTGCTGTCGAGTTTTTCGAAGCTGCCGCCCAGCAAAATATCGGGGTTGAGCTTGAGGATATATTCGCGGGTGAGGGCTGGGAAGGGTTGGGCGAAGGTTTCAGTGACGGCATTCTGGCCGCCAGCCAGGCGGATTTGGTTAGTGAAGAGCGTATTCTGGCCGTAGCAGTAAATGGGGTCTTGCCAAGTGATTGCCAGAGCTTTTGGTAGTGTAGCAACCTGGAATTTTAAGGAAGCAGCCAAGGTGCTCAACTCCTGCCGGAGTGAATCGGTGAGGCATTTCGCCTGAGATGGCCGGCCGACTAGAATGCCCAGCTTATCGAGCCCCCGAAAAACATCCTCCACCCGTCGATACCGCTGGTAATAAACCGGAATGCCCAGTTGCTGCAGGCGCTGCGCATCGTCGGGCGAGGTCATGCCTTCGACGGTGAAAATAACGTCGGGCTTCAGGGCCACCAGCTTTTCGAGGTCGAGCGGGTAGTTGTTGACGACGGGCTTGCGCAGGGCGGCGGCGGGGTAGTTGTCGTTGGGCGTGCGGGCAATGATGGTGGCGGTATCGGCCACGGCGAAAAGCATTTCGGTCATGCTGGGGGCCAGGCCAATGACGCGGCGCGGGTGCGCGGGCAGCGTAAGCGGGCGGCCGAGGTCGTCGGTCACCTGCACGGTGGCGGGCGTTTGGGAAGCGGGTTTGTCGGGCTGGCAGGCGGCCAGCAGGCCCAGCAGCGGCCAGAGAAGAATGCGACGCATGGGACAAAGGTAGCCCGGGCCAGGGCGGCCGGTTTCGGCCATCGGGGCCAACTTTTCGTTCTGTTCTACCTTTACGCTTCTAAACGCCCCGCATATGATAGTCGTCACTGGGGCGGCCGGCTTTATCGCCAGCTGCCTGGTTTCCCGCCTCAACGCCGCCAATTTCAACGACATCGTTGTGGTGGACAACTTCGCCGTCGAGAAAAAACTCCCCAACCTGCACGGCAAAAAGCTGCGCGAGTACGTGGACCGCCACGAGTTTTTCGACTGGCTCGACCAACACCACGAGCAGGTGGAATTCATCTTCCACCTCGGCGCCCGCACCGACACCACCGAGCAGGACCACGCCGTGCTCGACCTGCTCAACCTCAACTACAGCAAGCAGATGTGGCAGGCCTGCGTGCGCTACCAGCTGCCGCTGGTGTACGCCTCCTCGGCCGCCACCTACGGCGACGGCACCCTCGGCTACACCGATACCGAGGAGGCACTGTTCCCGCTTTACCGCCCGCTAAACCCCTACGGCGACTCGAAAAACGATTTCGACAACTGGGCGCTGCAGCAGGAAGAGAAGCCACATTTCTGGGCGGGCCTTAAATTCTTCAACGTGTACGGCCCCAACGAATACCACAAGGGCCGGATGGCGTCGGTTATCATGCACGCCTTCAACCAGATTCAGCAGCATGGCTCGATGGTGCTCTTCAAATCGCACCATCCCGACTACACCGACGGCGGCCAGATGCGCGACTTCGTGTACGTGAAGGACGTGGTGGAAGTGTGCTACTTCCTGCTGCATCACCGCACGCACTCCGGTATTTACAACTTGGGCAGCGGGCAGGCGCGCACCTTCCTCGATTTGGCGCTCAACACCTTCAATGCGCTGGGACGCACGGCCGATATCCGGTTCATCGACACGCCGGAGGATATTCGGGATAAGTACCAGTATTTCACCGAGGCGGCCATGGGCAAGCTGCGCAGCATCGGCTACGACCGGCCATTTACCTCGCTGGAGGACGGAATTACGAATTACGTGCAGCAGTATTTGATGACGGGGGCTTATTACTAATGTCTGTCATGCTGAACATTCCGCTTGATGCGCGGAATATTCAGCATGACAGGAAATTTTCTTATCCATCTGTGAATAAAACGACTACCCATCCTGTAATTACCATTGTGGGTGCGGGCTTTGCGGGCACGGCACTGGCGTTGCAGCTGCGGCGCGAGCTGCCACAGGCCATTATTCACTTGGTAGAACCGCGTCCGGTGCCGGGGCCTGGCCTGGCCTATTCCAGCCAACGACCGGAGCATCTGCTCAACGTGCGGCCGCGCTCACTGAGCTTGTACGCCGACCAACCTGAGCATTTTGCTGAGTGGCTGCACCGGCAGCCCGAAGCGGCAGCAGACCTCCCTGAATTTACCAGCCGTGCGACGTACGGCCGCTACCTGACCGAGGAATTACAGAATTATCTGTCTTATTCAGTTGCATTTGGGATTGGCATCCACTGGAACCAAACCACCGCGGTGACCACTGCAGCTGCTGCCAGTGGCCGCACGGTAACGCTGGTTGATGGGAGCATTTTGCACAGTCAGTTCGTAGTGCTGGCGCTGGGCAATTTCCCCCCTCCCCCACCCGTTGGCTCCAGCGCCACCTATCTGGAACATCCGGCTTATCACGCCGACCCTTGGAAACTTGACACTTTGAGCAACATCGGAGCTGATGAATCGGTGCTACTCATCGGCTCGGGCCTGACGGCAGTGGATGTGCTGCTGACGCTACGCCAACAAAATCATCGGGCGCCCGTGGCAGTAGTGGCTCGCCACGGCCGCTGGCCCGCCGCGCATGGTCCGGCCGAAGCTAGCTATCCTGACTTTTATGCCGAGCTAGCGACCCAAACGACAGTGCTGGAAACCTTAGCGGTGTTGCGCCATCACCTCAAGCAGGCAGCCGCGCAGGGCATCGACTGGCGACCGGTGCTCGATTCGCTACGGCCGCACCTCGGCCGCATCTGGGCAGCCTGGCCACTAGCAGAACAGCGGCGCTTTTTGCGGCATCTGGCAGGGCGCTGGTCGGTGGCGCGGCACCGCAGCCCACCGCAAAATGCGGCCACAATTGCCGAAATGCTGGCAAACGGCCAGGTGCAGCTACACACCGGCCGCATCAGTGAAATCAAACCTGACGGCGACCGGCTGCAAGTATGCGTGCAGCATGGGCCGGCAGCTGGCCAGTGGCTGACGGCGCAGCACATCATCTGCTGCACCGGGCCGCTACTCGACTATGCCCGCATTGATATTCCGCTGGTACGCAGCTTGCGGGAAAGCGGCGAGCTTACGCCCGACCCGCTAGGACTGGGTTTGCAAACCGATGCGCACGGCGCCTTGCTGGCCGCCGATGGACGGCCCTCGTCTACCCTGTTCACCCTCGGCCCCAGTCGCCGGCCAGCTTATTTTGAATCGACGGCCGTGCCGGAGTTGCGGCAGCAAGCGGCGGCGCTGGCAAGTGAACTGGCCCGGCGGGTACCTGGAAACCGCTAGGCGGCCAGCCGCTCCGGCGTGGGGTAGAGTGGCAGCACCGGCGTATCGTGGGCAAAAAACGAGGCCGCAGCCGAAACAGCCGGACGCGGGGTCGGAGCTGTTTCGTCGGCGTGACGGCGCAGGGCGCGCATCAACAGATATTTATACTTTTCGGCATCGGCCAGGGCCTGGTCGATGGCCTGCAGGGCATCAGCATACGCCACTACCGGCTGCAATTCGCGGCGCGGGCGGCGGGCTTCGAAAACGTGGTTAACGAGGTATTCGGCAGCGGTTTTCATGATGGGCAAATTGGTGGCAGCCAGCACATCTGGCCCCGCGATACAAACGCCGAAAATAGCCTTTTCATTCACTCGTAAGCCATTTTTCTTACGTTTCGGCTGGCTCCATCCCGCCGTCATTTGCCACCGATTCTACGCGCCGATACGCAGCACGATTTTGCCGAACTGCTCACCTTTTTCCAGCTTACGCAGGGCGGCCTCGGTTTCGGCCAGCGGGAAAACGTCGTCCACCACGGGCACGATTTTATGCTTTGCTACCAATTCCAACATCCCGGCAAAATCCTGCTCGGTGCCCATCGTGGAGCCCAGGATGCTGAGCTGTTTCCAGAACACCCGCGCGGGTGGCAGCTGCGGAATGGCGCCCAGCGTGCCGCCGTAGAACACGATGCGCCCGCCCGGCACGGCGGCTTCGAGCAGGGCGTTGAAGGCCGGCCCGGCGGCGCTGTCGATGATGACATCGAAGGGGCCGCCGGCTTGCTTTACCAGCCTAGCGGCCCAGTTTTCCTCTTTGTAGCTGATGCCGCCGCGCACGCCTAGGGCCTGGGCGCGGGTTAGCTTGTCGGCGCTGCCGGAGGTCACCCATATCTCGGCGCCCTGGGCCAGGCAGAGCTGCGCCGCCGTCAGAGCCACCCCGCCACCAATGCCGGTGATGAGCACCCGCTCGCCGGGTTGTACCTGGGCGCGGATGAAGGCCGCCCGGTAGGCCGTGAGGCCCGCCAGCGGCAGGGCCGCGCCCTGCTCGAAGCTGAGATGTGCGGGCAAAGGCTGCACGTAGCGGGCGGGCAGAGCAATGTATTCGGCGAAGGTGCCATCGTCGGGCATGCCGAGCACGCGAAAGCTTTTGCTCTGCGCCCGAGGATTATTGCCCCAATCAACGCCGGGGTAAAGCAACACTTTCGTGCCGCTAGGTGGGGTTTCGGCCGGCACGTCGGCACCGTGGGCTACTACCTCGCCCGCGCCATCGGCCCCCAGGATGCTGGGCAGGCGCATGCCGCCATACTGGCCTTTCTGAATCCAGACGTCGCGGTGGTTGAGGGCGGCGGCGTGGAGCTTCACCAGCACCTCGCCTGGCTGCGGGCTGGGCGTGGGCACTTCGCTGAGGCTGACGGACTGGTGGACGGCGTGGAGCTGGATGGCTTGCATGGGAGGAAGAATTTGAAGGAAACTAGGAGTACAAAAGAACGTCATCCTGAGCGTAGCGAAAGGACCTCGCCCGCGTCGTTGTGGTAGTAATTAAATTACTGCTACCTGCGGCGCGGGCGAGGTCCTTTCGCTACGCTCAGGATGACGTTGTTTCTGTGCCCATGCTCTGCACCTTCAGTCCGAACAGTGCCAGCGGCCCGGCCACGAACAGGCCGGTTATCAGCCCACCGACGTGCGCGGCATTATCCACGTTGCTGCCCGTCAGCCCCGAAATCAAACTACTTAAAACCAGATAAATAACTAAGCCTAGCATGGCCTTACGGTCCGATTTATCGAGGGCAATGCGCTTACTCACCAGCAGCGCCAGCAGCATCCCGTAGAGGGCAAAAATGGCGCCGCTGGCTCCCACCGAGTTCACATCGTAATCATGGTACCAGATGCTGGTCAGGCTGGCCCCGATGCCCCCGATAAAGTAGCCCAGCAGCAAGCGCCAGCCCCCGATACGCGCTTCGATGAGCACACCCAACAGCCAGAGCGAAAACATATTGAGCAGCAAGTGCGCCGTGCCACCATGCACAAACAACGCCGTAACCAGCCGCCAGGGCTGCCCGTGCAGCGTGAGCGGCGCGTAGTTGGAGCCCCAGCGCACGAGGTCGACGCCGCTGGGGTCAGAGGCCGACACGCCGTTGAGCACCATCAGAAACATTACCAGCAGATTGAGCTGCAGCAGGATGGGCGTAGCGAAGAACTTGCGCGAGGGCACGAACATATCGCGCAGCACCTGGCCCCAGGTTTCGACGGGGGGCGGCGCGGCGGGCGGGGCAGGCTGCGGCGGCTCGGGCAGCAGGCCGCGACGCTTCAGTTCGGCCACGGCGGCGGCGCCCACGGGCGGCGGGTAGCGGCCGGCGTGCTGGGCCAGGTAAAGCAGCTCGGCCTCCGTTTTTTGGGCAAAAAGCTGGGCGGCCAGCGCGGCCGTGGAGCCGGGCGGCGGGCCCCCGGCGGCAGCGGCAGAATCGGGTGAAGTCGGTGCTTCCATGCCAGATTGGGCGTCAAGGAGCGGGCCAGCTTCGGGCATCGGCCACTTTGCCAGTACGGCCCGCCGCTACAGCCGGACGTGCCGCTCGCGCACGCGGTAGGGCTGTTTGGTGGCCGGCGACACCTTGATGAGGCCCGCCAATAAGTCCTGCGTATCAGCCTCGCGCTGGTTTACTTCATCTGCAGTCATGGGCGTGCCGGTGGCCAGCTGGTTCGACAAGCCTTTCAGGCCCTCCTGCTCCTGCGTGGCAATGCGCGTCATGCGGTCGTAGTGGTCGGTCATGGTCGGGCCGAACTTATAGCCGTACACGGTGGCCTTGCGCCAGTCGTTCCAGGCGGCGCGCACCAGCTCGACCTGCGCGGGCAGGAAGGTGTTTTCGGGGTCGGTTTGGGCTTTGTTTTGAATGTGTTCGCTCAGTAATTGGGCGGTCCAGAAACGCTTGCTTAGCTCGCGGTACTGGCTTAGTTCCTGAGCCGTTTTTTTCTCACCAGCGGGCACTTTGCGCAGTTGTTCGGCAATGCATTCCTCCACGGCGGCATCGTAAACGGGCAGCGGCGAGCTGGGGGCGACGGCAAGGGTCAGCGTCGTATCGGCGGCGGTTTTGGTTTCGGTGGCCGCCGAAGTAGCCGGGGTGTTCTGCGCATAATCGGCTACCCACCAGGTGCCGCCCAGCAGCGCGGCCACGCCCAGCGCAATCCAGAGGCCGCGCCGGCCACCGGGGGCGGGAGCAAATTCTGAGTCTTCGGCGAGCGGGGCCACGTAGGGCGCGGGCGGGGTGGGCGCGATACCGCGCCGCCGCAGCTCCTGGCTGGCCGCTTGCACCAGGTCGGGGTGGTAGTAGCCGGGGTTCTGGGTGAAGAACAGCAGTTCGTCGGTGGTTTTCTGGTGAAAGGCGTCGGGCGCCATAGGAAATGCGGGATGAAGAATGAGGAACCGAAGTCGTAAGCCAATGCAACGCCTGGCTCCGGACGGGCGCGCTACGGCGGCAAGTAACAACGCAATTTCAAAAACCCTGGCCTCAACCAGCCCCGGCCGGCTCCGTACAGCTACCAGCGGCTTCGGCCGCGCCTCATTCTCCCCACCTTATACTTCCCTCCCATGCCCGACCCGCAGGAAAACCCCACCGACCCCCGGCCCGACCAGGCCACTTCCGGCAACGCCGCCCCCGACACCCA
>Ga0247804_10000140_pt1 | contig 34341 bp, 37 predicted proteins | sample UWRJL029104C1_FD_181142 | JGI IMG/M metagenome (GOLD analysis project Ga0247804, IMG submission 181142) | Plant litter microbial communities from Arlington Agricultural Research Station in Wisconsin, United States - UWRJ-L029-104C-1 | ecosystem: Environmental > Terrestrial > Plant litter >... | reverse complement strand
TGTAGTCATGGACCGCGAAAGTGGTCGTTCAAAGGGTTTCGGTTTCGTCGAATATACTGACGAAGCTAACAACCAAAAAGCTGTTGATCAACTAAACGGTAAAGAACTTGACGGACGTCCAATAAACGTTAGCCTTGCTCGACCTAAAGAAGACCGACCTCGCACAAACGATGGTGGTTCATTCCGCCAACGTAGCTGGTAATTTACTAGCTAAAATAACCCCTCTTCGGAGGGGTTATTTTTTTGGCTTTTTTAGGTATCGCAGACTAAATGAACAATGGTGATATCAGCCAATCTTGTCCAAGTTGCAAAAATCCGTTAACCAGCCCGAACGTATTGAGTAGCCAGGCCGTTAGCACTAACACCAGCCCTGTACCCCCGAGCATAAGTAGCCGGACGATCCAATGCTGCTTCTTCGCCCATAACACCCACGTATCGTACTTCTTGCGTAGCCATGCCAGCGTGCGTGTGGCAAATTCGAACTCGGTGGCAAGCACAGCGAATCCAGCAAAGACCACCAACCAGCCCGGTCCTGGGTACGGAATCAGTACAACTCCAAACAAAATAACAACAGTGCCGATAAGTGCAATAACGGCGCGGCGACTATGTCGAATCACTTTATCCATAGTCTTATGCTAACAAGAAAGCCTTAAGCGCAGCCAAGTCACGAATCTTCATGTACGATTCAATATCCTGCTCAGGTGTCAGCTCGGCACGAGTCAGACCACCATATCCCACGGGCTCAAAGATGCCATCCCAGCCATACCCACCACCCCCGCGAGGGTGCATCGCAATCGTGCCGTCAAGTCGCCCTTGAAAAGTATGCACCTCATTACCATCATAATAGGCATAGATTGCACTCGCATAGGCCGTGCGATCAGCAAATCCATCTAACATCCGACACATGATGACTTGGCCATTCTTTGCGTTCACGAAAAACTTCACAAAGGGACCAGGCAATCCATCGAGTGCGTTAAAAAATAACGAGGTATCTTCAACCAGCACTGGTTGCTGCAGTAGTTCATAGGCTTGGCGAACTTTATGCCCGATTACTTCATACGGATTCACCGACTGAATTTCATCAAGGTCCAACCGGTGATGTTCAAGTTCAACCCCCAGCGTTTTCACAAGATAATTAACTTTATTTTGGTTTCCGGTAATAAAAATTGGATGCTTACTCATTAATCTTCTCGAATCGTCGTACTTTCACACCGTCGACGTCAACAAATTCCAGGAAAACTTCGTACGAGCGTACCCAAAATGGAATATTCGATTCGTACAACGGAACATAGACGACAACCGGCTTGGTCGTCTCGGCGTCAAGACCGACGCCGACCACTTCATAGCGCTTGCCTTTGAAGTGCTGGTAAATACCCGCGGCGACGAATGGAACGACGATGTCATTAGTGGCGCTCATAGTTGCTCCTCGTATTTTTCGGGGCTTTTTCGAAAGTATGCGATCCATTCACTGTCATCATCAAGATCAACGCTGTAGATATAGGCGCGCTTCTCAAAGACACCATTTTTGGCGGCTTTCTTGCGCTGCGCCGCGATGATGTCGTCTTTCGTATAGCCATACGATTCGATCAAGCTATCGATCACCGCCTGAACATCGGCAATCTCAGACAAGACTTCATCATCCCCATGTTCTAGAACAGGAATCTCATTCGTTTCTTCGTGAATCTTGGCAATTAGTTCTGCCTTGAATTCAATCTGTTCAAGAATACGGTAGTCCGTTCGGACCTTTGGGTCATCGAGGCAGCGCTGTAGCACCTGGTCACGAACTAGTTTCTTGAAAAAGAAAGTGGGCATAGGTTATTTCTCCAATAAGGTTAAGAATGCAGCTTCGTCTAAAATGGTGGTTCCGTAGGCCTCGGCTTTTTTGAGCTTGCTTACCCCTACCTTACCACCAGCGACAAGGTAATTGGTATCTTTTCCAACAGCCGACTGAAACGTCCCGCCGAGTCCACGAATTGTGGCAGCCACCTCGTCACGCGACATCGAATCCAGCGTTCCAGTGACAACAAAATTCTGCCCGACAAACTGACCCGTTTTTTTCTCGAATGTCGGCACGACGCCAAGTTGCGCAAACTTCGCAATCAACGCTTCATTATCGGGATCGGCGAACCAGGCAGCGGTGCTTTCTGCGACAATTTCGCCAACACCACTCACCGCCTTTAGCTGATCAATCGTTGCAGATTGCAGCTTTTCGAGTGAACCAAACGCATTCACTAGGTCGATTGCGGTTTGCGTCCCGACGTGACGAATCCCTAGCCCATACACGAATCGTTCAAGCAGCGGTGTTCGTTTGTCGGCAATTGCGTCAATCAACTTTCCGGCCGAGATATCAGCGAAACGATCGAGTTCTAGTAGCTGTTGTTTGGTAATGGCATAAATATCAGCCAGGTCTTTTACGAGCCCCGAACTCACCAATGCGATAACGTTCTTCTCACCTAGCGTATCGATATCAAGTGCGCCTTTTGAAGCAAAGTGTTCAACCGCTTTTGTCAGCAATAACGATCCTGTTGCGCCTTCAACGCGGTACACAACTTCACCCTCGGGGCGTGTGAACGAAAGCTCTGGGTATTGATGGTGAAGTGCCGCTTCGAAATTAAATGGCTCGGCAGTTTCGGGACGAAGCTCCACTACGATACTTTCAAGTTTTGGAATAATATCACCGGCTTTGAAAATAATCGCCGTATCACCGATACGTACGTCAAGCCGGGCAATCTCGTCGGCGTTATGAAGACTCGCATGCTGAACAGTTGTACCCGCAACGACAACCGGATCAAAGACAGCAACAGGCGTTGCTGCGCCGGTACGGCCAATACTGATCACTATGTCCTTCACGACAGTCGTTGCCTGCTCTGCAGCGTACTTAAAGGCCACGGCAGCCCGTGGTTGCTTGCCAACAATCCCAAGCTTGGCAAACTGCGCTCGATCATTGACCTTTACGACCAATCCATCGGTATTAAACGGCAGCGCTAGACGTCGGTCACTCCAGCTATGAATAAATTCCATGACGCCGTCGAGTGTCCTAAATGTCGCTGCTTGTTTGTTACGACTAATCCCAAGTGCTGACAAGGTTTCATAAGCAGCAATATTAGTCGGGATGTCTGCCGGATCATCGCGTAAAATGTCATAGGCTCGAAACGATAACGGTCGCGCTGCGACCAGTTTTGGATCAAGCTGACGAATTGTGCCGGCGGCCAGATTTCTAGGGTTCGCAAACTCTGGTTCACCAGCTGCACGGCGCTTTTCGTTCAGTGCCTGGAAATCTTTTTTGAGCATCACAATTTCACCGCGAATTTCGGTGCGTCCTGAGAGAAATTTTTCATACCCTTCAGCCACTCGCAGACGCAGCGGAACATTCTTGATAGTACGTACATTCGAAGTCACGTCCTCACCAACGAAACTATCACCGCGCGTCACGGCTTGCACGAGTACACCCTCTTGATACACCAATGCGCAGGCCAATCCATCCATCTTGATATCGGCGAAGAATTCGTGCCGTGTCGTTGGCAATAGTTTGTCCATCCTCACTACCCATGCGGCGACTTCTTTGGCGTCAAAAACATCGTTCAGACTCAGCATCCGAGAGCTGTGCGTTACTTTCTTGAACCCGCCGAGCAGCTCACTGCCCACTCGCTGGGTAGGGCTATCGGTCGTCACAAGTTCTGGGTGATCAGTCTCAATTTTCTTGAGTTCAGCAAACAAGCTATCGTATACCGCGTCGCTTACCGCCGGCTCATCACGAACATGGTAGTCATAGCTATAGCTTGATAATAATTCACGTAACTCTTTCGCGCGCTGGCTAAGCTGGTTTTGCGTCATCATCAACAACCCTTCTATATAACAAATATATATAACTTGCAGACCAGACAATCGAGGACACACCAAGAACTGTCAACACCGTAGGAACGATGGGAATCCACTCAATTTGTGTCCATAATTGCTTGAGACCAGAGTCGATCAGAATAACTGGAATCAAGATCAGCGCCCAAGCCACACCAATACACACAAACATCCATACCACTCGGGTCAAAATCCGAAGTCGGCGGCCAACAACCATATCACCAGCAGTTTTCAGGGCCCGCCCTGGATACATACCAGGTAGTGTCACGATTACCATAGCAAAGAACGTACTCGTCACCCAGTATAGCGACATAATCGTTAGCAGCGCAGCGGCAAACCAAAACAACATCGCTTCAACCCCGCCGTCCAACAACCCGCTCGCACTTGCCGCGCTATACCCTAGCGCTGCGATGCCGAGTGGTAGAAGCTGCACGACCATCACCAACCCAACCATGAAGGTAGGAATAATTGGCGCTCCGGCGCTATAAATACCATCGCGTAGCCGCACCTTGTGTCCCGCCAAAAGATTACGCAACAACCAGACAGTCACTAGCCAGATCATCAATCCCAAAATAACCGTATAAACTTGCTGGACTTCAGTTGGTGTTGTTGTTAGCCCGCTGCTTGCCACCGAGACAAATAAAAGGCCAGCTTGTTGTAGCTCGGCAAAATTACCTTGAAAAACCTCAGACCCAGTTTCTTGCAATGTCGAGGTCAAAGATGAATACGCGTCCTGCGAGCCAATACCGATCAACACCGCGCTCAGTACAGCGTAGACAACCGCCAAAAGAACAAATACCTTACGGTGTTTCCATACGGTCTTATTTACAAATCGAGTGAATGCAATATACCCAGGCATTTTTAGCGAGCGTTGATGGTCGCGGCGCCTTGTGAGGCGAAAACTACGGTGTGGACGCCTCGCCAAGAAACGACCTGTCGCTGCCACAACCGCGTCAAACGGCTTTTTGATAGTCGCTATAATTTTTTGCTGTATCGTCAGGCTTTTTTTAGAACTGCGCGGCATTTTCACGAAGCCTTTTGATACGTTCAGACAGTGGCGGGTGGGTTGCGAATAGCTTCGAGAAGAAACCAGGCTTCAGTGGATCATTCATAAACATGTGTGCGGCTGAGGTAGTTTGTCGCTGCATTGGCTTGCCGTAGGTCTGTAGCTTGCCAAGTGCCATCGCAAGACCTTCAGAGTCACGCGTTGTCAGGGCACCGGTTGCATCAGCAAGGTACTCGCGTTGGCGACTAATGGCGAGTTGCACAATCGTCGCGATAATTGGCGCAAGGATGATCACAACAGCACCAACAATTAAGACCGCTGGGTGCACATTATTTTCACGGCGATCTCCGCCGAAAAAGAACATACGAATCGCAACATCGGCCAGAATACCAATTGCACTAACTAGTCCAAAAGCAATCATACTCACGCGTATGTCATAGTTTTGAACGTGCCCCATTTCGTGCGCCATCACTGCTTCGAGTTCACGGTCATCCATAATATCCATTAAACCAGTCGTCGCTGCAACAACGGCGTGCTTTGGGTCTCGTCCGGTTGCAAATGCGTTCGGCGCCGAGTCTTCAATGATATAAATTTTGGGCGTTGGGATACCAAGCGTAATTGCCAGATTTTCGACAATTCGAAATAGTCGTGGATTATCACGCTTTTGAATTTCTTTTGCACCCGTCATCGCAAGCGCGAGCTTACTCGAGATAAAGTATTGGATGAAAGCATAAACAGCCGCAACACCTATTACCCAGTAAGCCACCGAGATATCACCGTAGTAGAGGCTCACGACCCATCCGATGGCGCCGATAAGACCGACAAAAACAGCCATAATTAGTAGCGTATTTCGTTTATTTGTCGCGATTGCTTTGTACATAACTACCCCTTATTATAGCAGATTAGAGCTTCATTTCTTTGTGTGCTTTCAGCAGGATATCATACAAAGCTTTGTATGTGCTGATGTCCGCCGATGCCTTAGTAAATATGTACACGATACTATCAACAACTTCAATATTTACTTCAAATGGCAGGTCGCGGAGATGCGCCATAAATGCAGGGTTTAGCAACTCGAAACTAGTCACCTTCTCCATGTCACTAGCGTACACGTCATACATCGCATTAAACTCACCCCATTCCATCTGAATCTTCTTAAGTCCAGCCACCGGCCAATTAATAAACCTAGAGCGTCGCTTGACCAAAATTCGCCCATACGACTTCGGTACGTTCGTTTGCATGACAAGGTATTGGTCGGCGCTCACGGTGTTTTTTACATGGATTGGCTCGTAGGTATAGGCCTGCGTCAGGACATTGTTCACAAACCCGATTGTGTGATTGTTGATGTCGGATACCCCGAATTTACCGTTGCTAAACAGATATCCGTCAGCCGGTAGCAACAGCCAGCCCCAGTCCGGTGAATAATACATGCTATTCTGCCGAGCAAACGTCTGGATATCAGTACGCGTCTTCGAATAATTATTCGTCGACTGTTCGACGCCGTCGAGTAGCCAGTCGTTGCCCCGCCTGATAAACCGCCAGTACTCAGTAAATACATTTTTATCTTGGTACAACATTTTACCGCTACGGGTATCAATTAACTGGTCATTGGCGTGCGCACTTACCCCAATCAAGAAGGTGTCTTGGTCGTTATCGTCTGAGTCTGTTACTGCCACAATCATTGATTTTTTAATTTTGACATTTAACATCTTATTCACCCGATGCGCACCGTTCAAAGCATGCAACATCAAGTTAATATGATTTTGGTAATTGGGCGAAAGATATCGGCCCATTGATTCGGTATTAAATTCAGACCAGTCCTTTTGAAACTTGTAGAATATTCCTTCCGTATACGACTGTAGCTTTTTCTCGTTCCAGTTGTAGTCACTTTTTTCAGCAGCACGCAGGGCGCTTATCACCTTTTTGCTTTGTTTTAGCTTGCTGAACCACGAGTACAGCCCAGACCCCATTCCAAGAACGGCACCAACGGCTATCGGGAAGAAGAAATAAAAGCCAGCAGTGAATGAACCGGTTATTACCGAGGCAACGACTAGAGCCGCAGCAATGAGGCCCGCAATTACCCAGCCAGCCACCTGTAACAGCAACCAAACTGGTTTATTGTATTGTCCGAGCCTTAGGAGCCTCGCAAGCCCATACATTGGCGCGTATCCAATCGCACCAATGATGGCCAGTACTCCACCTTCGCCAGACCCCGATCCGCCACCAGAACCGCCGCCGCCCGCTCGAGCAAACTCATCCAAGATAAGCGAAAATTGGTCAAGGAAAAACGGGCCCACCATTCCAGTACTGAATCTTTAGAGATCGACTAAAATTTAACTTCAGTAGGTTTGTTGGCTGCTGCGCGTTCAGACTCTTCAACATCGAAGAAGTCTTTGTTTTCAAATTTGAACATTCCGGCGACAACGTTTGCTGGGAATGTCTGGATCATTGTATTAAGGTCACGAACACCACCGTTGTAGAATCGGCGAGATGCTTGGATTTTATCTTCAGTGTCAACGAGTTCTTGTTGCAACTCAACGAAGTTTTGGCTTGCCTTTAGATCTGGGTAAGCTTCAGCAACGGCGAAGAGGCTCTTCAGAGTGTCTTCGAATTGGTTTTCAGCAGCCGCTGTTTCTTGCACACCTTTGGCGTTCAATACGTTTGCGCGTGCTTCGGTAACCGCAGTGAATACGCCACTTTCGTGCTTCGCGTAACCCTTGACGGTCTCGATCAGGTTTGGAATCAGATCCAAACGTCGCTTTAGTTGGACGTTAATGTCGCTCCATGCTTCTTCAACACGCACTCGTAATGTGACAAGACCGTTATAGGTTGCCCAAAAGAAGATACCGATGACGACGACGACTGCAAGAATGATCCACACTACTAACATTATATTTTCCTCATTTATTTACTGTCCCTAGTATAGCAAAAACTCGGTCAAAAACCGAGTTAATAACACTTTGGTGCGCAGAGCGGGACTTGAACCCGCACGGCCCTAAGGCCAAGAGATTTTAAGTCTCTCATGTCTACCGATTCCATCATCCGCGCGTAGACAACATGATTGCTATGGACACTTCCTGCCGGAAGATCATATGGAGGCACGTACGGGAGTTGCACCCGTCTACGCGGTTTTGCAGACCGCTGCGTAACTGCTCCGCCAACGCGCCATCTCGACATAGTATAGCAGACAGCTAGGCACCGAGGGTACGATATTCTACACTACGCAGCGCAGTATCTGCTTTTTAATCGACACTGTTGATTTTGCACCGGCATCGAGCGTGATAATTTCACCGTCGAGCTGCATCAGTGTGTTATTAACCGTCACAAAATCAAACTTTGCTACCTGCCTGTCTTCCTTGACTCCCGCCACGGAAGCCTGCAATAGCACCGCAATCAGCTTGAGTTTATTGCGCCGTCTAAAAATCGTCACCTCGAACTTACCATCAGTTAACTGCGACGGCTGGGAAATCTTTAGCACTTTTGACATTTTGTCGATATTACTAAAGATAATACTGTCATAGTGATGATTCTTGCCGTCGACAATCAACCTGACTGCGGCTGAGGCGAGTAAGGCCTTTGCAACAATCCCGATTTCATTAAATACAGTCAGTTTCGTCTTGTTAAGCTCTTTGGCGACAAACGGCGTCACACCAATACCTACATATGAATGCGCATACCTCGAGAGCTTCTTTCCCTCGGCCACACCTTTAACGTGCAGTACGTCAATCAGTTTGGTGTCACTGCCAACAATCGCATCAACAAGATCTTTATCATGAAGCGAATGATAGTGATCGTTTGCATTACCGGCTGGCAAAAGCCCCGTTGTGGGGTTTGCACCTTCAGCCTGTGCCTTCAACGCACCGTTAACCACCTCGTTATAACCGCCGTCCCCGCTGGCGGAAATAATCAGTGGATTCTTTTGCGTTGTCGCAATCCTATACGCCAACTCTTCGCCGTGACCAGCATGGTCAGTCGCGATAAGTTCAATCGCTTGCTTGGGAAGTTTACGTAATAATTCTTTTTTAAATGTACGCGCAAGCTGCTGGCTCGGGCCGGTACTATTGGGATTATAAATCACTGATATTTTCGTGTAGGACATTTTTTTATTATACCCGACACGGATCACTCTTTTATTAAATATCAAACCCGTTGAGCAAGTGTTACACTTGTGCTCAAAAAATCAATTCTATCTATCTATTTCACATGCTGATATATTCAACTCAGCAACAAACCCTGAGATCGGACCACATGATGAAGTTACTACAACCCACCCTATCAGCTACTCGCGAAACACTGACCGATGTCGCAACATTCCTACGCCGCGACGATTCACTATCCGAAGTCTCGGTTGAAAACGATTCATTCGCGGCTATCAGCACTAAACTACTAAACATCACCGAGTCTTCGATCATCAAATCAGACTTTACACATACTGCCGTCGAGCACCTCGATGTGCTCGATACTGAATTTAAAGGCTGCAACTTTACTGCCAGTAAGTTTGCAAACTCTAGTTGGCACGTCGTCATGATCGACGGCGCGCGTTGCAGCGGAATGCTCGTATCTAACAGTGTCCTGAAAAATGTGACCTTTAAAAATTCCAAACTCGAACTAGTCAATTTTCGCTTCTCGCGGTTTGAAAATATCTTGTTTGACGGCTGCATCATTGACGACGCAGATTTCTATAACGCGACACTCAAAAATGTTGAATTTATTAATTGCACTATCAACAGCATCACCTTTGCGAGCGCACGAATGAATGCGGTCGATATCTCAAAGTCACAGATCGAGGGCATCAAGGGCGTAAGTAGCCTCAAAGGCGTCACTATCAGTTACGATCAGCTAATGCAACTAGCGCCGTCACTCGCCAGCGAAGCCGGTATCAAGGTCAAATAACCAAACCATCATTTCTGCGCACGACGCACAGCACAGGCAAGCACCAACACCTTGAAAACATAAGCTGTATAGAGCATAGTACTAGTACCAATGAACAGAAAAAAGAACGACCGATCCAAAGGCTTTACCATAGTCGAACTCGTCGTAGTGATTGCCGTTGTCGGTATCCTGACTGCGATCACCATCGTCGGCTATAACAATGCCCAGAAAACGGCGCTTAACGCCCATAAAGCCGCCCAGCTTAGTTCGTGGCGAGACCTATTTGAACTCTATTACGCCAAAAATGGCGAATATCCGCCGCGCCCCGTAACACAACCGGGTGGGGCCGCGCGTGAATTCTGCCTTGGACGAGATTTTAATTATGATGCTTGCTGGAACGTCTATGCCGTCATGGGCCCAAGCGGCGTCAAAGGCGCAGGACCCCAACCGAATGAACCGATTGCCTACGGCGATGAAACGCTCATGCAACAGCTCGAGACAGTTGGTGCCTTACCTGGGAAATCACGCTGTATCGTCGATTGGGATTGCCCTGCGATTGAAAATGGAGTTGGCCCAATGGTTGAATGGACGAGCGCCGACAAACCAAGCTACGTCTACGACTTCTTTTTTGGCGGCAAATGTCCAGGTGATATATTGCAGACATGGACCGATGGCAATGCGAGCGTCTGTCGATTCAAGCTACTCGATCCATCACTCACCCAATAAAATTATCGACTTGTCACGCGTCCACGTAACGCCAAGAATGCCATCGTGAACGATACGGTTAACACTGCAAAAATAGCCAGTAGCGCCAGCCCCAGCTTGTCCCACTGCCAACCTCCGTAGATAAGGCTCCGCAATCCATCCAGTAGGTACGTCACTGGGTTAAACTGCGCGACCGTCCGCAACCACCCCGTCAAAGCATCGAGGGGCAAAAAACTGGTCGTCAGGAATGCAAATGGAAAGAACAGCAAAAACGACGAGTTGACTGCAGCCGGATTGCCTGTCTTTAGGGCAATTGCATAGGGAAAGCCCGTGAACGCCAAACCCCATAACCCTGCCAGTGCCAAGAACATCAAAATACCAGCAAGCCCCGTGACAAACTCCACACCCAGCAGTGCCCCCAAGATGATGACCGGAATCGATAGCGCAATCACCAGCGCCAAGTCGGCAATCATCAACCCCAACAGTAGCGCGGTGCGCTTGACCGGAGAAATCAACAGTCTATCGAAATACCCCGATTTAATATCCGTCACTAACGCCGATGCCCGCGAAATACCCGTCACAGCAAACACAATCGCAACCGGAAGCTGGAATGCTATAAAATCATCTACCCCGGCGTACTTGGATATCTCGCTCAGTGACCCGACATTAACGATGAAAAAGAAGAGCGGTATGATTAGCGCCGGTATGATCGACTCTGGCTCTTTCGGGATTGCCCTCAGGGCCCGTGCTGCGACCGTCCACAAGTCACTAAAGAAACCGGCTGGCTTTGCCTTGATAGCCAAATCGTTCATGATACCGCCCCTTGTTTGGCATCAAGTCGATTCCCTGTATATTCCAAAAAAACATCGTCCAGCGACGTTTCGCGCAACGTCAACTGCTGAATAGGCACCTTTTGTTTTTCAAGTTCAATTGCAACCCGCGCAATCGCCGCCGACCCATGTGACGACGAGAGTACTATCTCGCCGTCATGCTGATCAACCTTACTAATGCCTTTTATTTTGCCGAGTAGTTTCAATACCGCAACCGGCTGCGACGGAGCGGTGACGACAATCTGATCTTTGCCAGATCGTCGCTTCAGCTCGGTCGGCGTCCCCTCGGCAACGATACTCCCCTTGTCGATAATACCAATCCGATCAGCGAGTTGATCGGCTTCTTCGAGGTACTGTGTTGTTAAGAATATTGTCATCCCTAGCTGTTTGTTCAGCCGACGGACTTCCTGCCAGACCTTTGCACGGCTGACTGGATCGAGTCCTGTCGTCGGCTCGTCCAAAAAAAGAATTTTTGGATTGTGTATTAATGCCGCCGCTACATCTAGTCGTCGCTTCATGCCGCCAGAATATGACTTTATCGGCTGATTCAACGCCTCGCCGATATCAATTAGACTGCGCAGCTCTTCGACGCGCTCGTCTACCTGTCGACCACGAATCCCGTACAGACGAGCCTGCATCTTCAAGAACTCAATCCCTTTTTGGCTCATATCGAGCGCCGCCTCCTGCAAGGCAACCCCGATGCCTAGGCGCACCGCATCTGCATCATCCACGGAATCATGGCCCAGTATTTTAACCGACCCCGACGTCGGTTCGATAAGCGTCACCAGCATCTTGATGGTCGTTGATTTACCCGCACCATTTGGTCCCAAGAATCCATAAATCTCACCCTGTTTGATATTCAGCGATACCTGCGAGACGGCCTCTTGCCCCCCGAAATCTTTCGTTAAGTTGTTTGCTTGAATTGCAGGCACATGCACCATATTTACGGCGCCTCCGTGCGAGGTAGTGCATGTAACGAGTAGACCCATAGCGATAACAAGCTTGCTATCGTTACAAGGACAACTGGGAATACCTGCCCGGAAATCGGCGGGAAGACAACAAGTAGCGCGGATACTGCCGCAACCGTGGATACAATGACCGTCTTGTATTTAGCGATCAAACTTAGAAAACCAGATGATTTCTTTGGCCCCGATACCCGGTTGATAAAGCTTCTCGTTGTGCGTGCCAACGCACTCGGCCCGCATAGGAAAGCGACAATTAGTACGATAACGGCCAACACAATAACGAGTCGACTCAGCCCAATCAACCCTTCGACAAATAGTGTATATACGGCAGTTGCGGTCGATGTCGAGACGGCATCAAGCGAGGCAAACTGTTGAATAAACGGATACTGGGCAATAGTGAGTCCTTGGACATTCATTATCATTATCGCGATAATTGTCACGCCCAGTGCGATGACCGTTTTCTGTCGACGTCGACTTAACGCAAGTGCGCCCGCGCCGCACAGGATCGCAATAAGACCGAATAGTGGTGCCGATTTATCAATCAAATTAAATGCCGCCAGAATTCTTGGCAAAGATTGGATCTGCGTCAGGGTGACTGTTCGATCAATGGCGGCTGTATTAATATTCGACACAAAGCCAAGGCCGGCATCAGCAAGTTGCGCCTGCGCATTTTGAACAATAGGCTTCAAGTTCAGCAGGAGCTGATCATCGTCGATATAGATAATATACTGATCGGTATTCTCGGGTGCCGCGCCCCCATTTTCGAGGCTCGCAACAATACCGCTATGCGCACTTGCCGTAGCATTCTTCCAAAATGTCTGAAATTGCTCGGAAGCCAAGATCTCTGATGTTTTATTAATCGTCTGTTGACGTAAACTCGCCACCAGCGCAGGCGTTACGTTGGCCAGCCGCGGCGGAACCGCATCGGTCACCACCCGTTCGATGTCGGTCGAGGTAAATATTTCATTGGTAATTTTTGTAGCAATGTCAGTTCTGACTGACTGGTTCTGTAGCAGCTCGGTGGACCGCGCGGTCCATGAATCGGTCTGAATAACGCTGCGCTTGAGCCAGATTGAGGCAATAGCCAGGTTCAACGAAAGAACACTCAGTAGTATCAGTAGAGCGACCAGAAGGTATCTAAAGAACGATCGGTAGGGTGAAGACGGGTGATGGGTTTGGAGAGATTGTACAGCTTGCTCGAGCGTGGCCACACGCTCGGTTAAGTGCGCTTCGCTTGGTGTAAATTGTGGCGTTTCCGACAACCTCTTTGCCATAAAATCACTCCGTTTACTTTCTTAGTATACATGCCGTCGCGACGATCATCAAAAACACAGTAGATCAGAAATGTTAATTTTTTTACAGACCCATGGGGTCAGTGAGTGGTTAAATGAACCTGAAATAAAAGGAGTGAACATTATGGAAACCCCCGAAATACAATCATCCAATACGACAGCCTGGTGGCCAAGTATTACTGTCGCCGTCCTCACGATTCTATTTGGCCTCGCGGCGCTGTTTTGGCCTAGTATGACGGCGATTACACTGATCTATTTGGTCAGTATCTTTCTTGTCATACATGGCCTGGTCCGATTAGTCGGAGGGTTCTTTGCGATAGGTAAAAATCGCTATTGGTGGCTAGTTTCACTACTTGGTCTGATAGGTATCGGCGTCGGTGCGTTTATACTATCGAATGTTAATCTTGCCCTCGCAACATTCATCTTGGTCGTCGGGCTCGCACTAATCGCACAAGGCGTCTTGGAAATTGCAGCCGCTTCAACCGATAGCGAAAATTCTGCCAACGAATCAAACAGGACGCTCCGTTGGGTGGTTGGGCTTGCAACCATTCTTGCCGGTATTCTTATACTGATGCAGCCGGTCGTACTTGGGACGGCATTTATTTGGATACTCGGACTCTACGCATTAATCGCGGGCATTCTAGAGCTTATCATCGCACTAGAAGCTCGTTCGACGATGCATAGCCTCAGTGTATAAAGCAATAAATAAAGGAGATTTCATCATGGCACAACATTCACCTGTAGTTCATCATTCAGGACAAGAAAGAGAAGTAACCGGTTGGGTCGGTTGGGTTTATTTTGCAGCCTTCTTGCTCATATTGAACGGAGCATTTCAAACGATAATGGGGATTATCGCACTGTTCAACAGTCAGGTATACGCCGTCGTTAATGATACGGTCGTGCTGTTCAATATCGGAGCGTGGGGATTCATTCACCTGCTACTCGGTATCATCCTCATCGCTGCTGGATCCGCCCTATTTAGCGGTCGACTCTGGGCTCGAGTGGTAGCGATTATCGTTGCAACCGTCAGCATACTTAGCCAGCTAATGTTCATTAGCGCCTACCCCTTCTGGTCTATCATCGCGATCATTATCGATTTCGCGATCATCTACGCATTGACCGTGCACGGTTCTGAGGCCGTCATCGAAGACGAAACGGTCTAACTATTTATCGGGGATATGCCGCGAGAATACCAGACTCAGTAGCGCAATAATAAACAATCCGAATAGCGCCGTCCGAAGGCCTTGAATCTGCGAATTAGCATATGCCTCGACTGTTTCATCAACCTCCTCAGTCGAAAGACCTTTCGACTCCGCATACGAGGCAACTTGGCTGACCGGAACGATCGACACACCTTGAGTACTATTTGCCTGAACATACGTTTTAGCGTCAACTGGTAGATTACTACTCTGCACGTCCGTCACAAAAGAGGTCGTCAACACACCGACAAGGATAGACCCGATAACAGCCGTACCCATCGATGAACCAAGGTTTTGAAATACCCCCTGCATACCGCCTACTTCGCTCGAATCACGATCGGTCACTGCTGACATATTCACGTTGCCGATTTGTGAAGCAAGCAACCCTACGCCGGCGCCAAGAATAAACATACCGACGGCGAAGTAGAGGCTTTGTAGCTCAATACTAATCGATCCCAGCAGCACCAAAACACCCACGATCAACAGGTACTGACCAATTCGAATAATACGTTTCGGCGATCTTCGACTAGCAAGTCTGGTCCCCAAAACTGACGCCAACACGATCGCCACCGACAGCGGGAAGATTTTCAGGCCGGTTTGTAGCGCATCCAGCCCGAGCGTCATTTGTAGGTAGATGGGAATAACGAAGAAGACAGCACCGATAACGAGGTACTGCCCCAGCAAGACCGATAGCCCGCTACGAAGTGGTGGTATTTTTAATAACGATACTTTCAGTAGCGGGTTTTTGTGCTGCGCCTCGAGCCTTTGTTGACGTATGTAAAAGCGGTGCAAAATGACTATGCCTAGCAGGATGAGGTAGGCGACGAGTGATATTCCGAACGGAGCAACATCATAGCCAGCAATCTGCGGGATGGCGCGTGGTTCTATCCAACCCCACTGCGAACTCTGCAACATACCGAACACAATCAACACCAACCCACCCGCCGACAGGGCAACACTCGGAATATCGATTTTTGGTATGTTTTTTGCGCGTGGCGCATCGGCAATGTAGCGCGTACAAAACAGCACACCGGCCATAATCACTACTTCTGCAATAAATACGTAACGCCAATCAAGGTAGGTTGTCACGAACCCTCCAATCAATGGCCCGGCCGCGGCGGCCGCACCCGATACAGCACCAATAATAGCAAAAGCCTTGACCCTATCTTTGCCCGTATAGGTCGTTGCAACCAGCGCCGCAATTGCTGGAATAATTAAGATTGCACCCAATCCCTCGATGATCGACCAACCAATAAACAGCATCCCAAAGCTAACACTTAAACCAGTAATCAGCGATCCTGCGGCATAAACATATGACCCTATAATCAACGCTCGCTTGCGCCCCCAAACGTCACCCAACTTACCACCAAGCAGCATCAACGCGGCCATCGTTAACGTATAGAACGTAATGGCACCCTGCATCGCCCCGACAGTTGTGTCCAGATCCTTTACGACCGTTGATATAGAGACGTTCATGACCGTACTATCAAGCACCATCACAAATTGGGCAAACGATAATATAATTACCGTCAGCCACTTTTTCATCGCCTCACCACGTTCCCATTCTTTGATAGTGCATATATTGGCTCGTCTTGGTTGTTGTTGGCGTCATTGACGCGATACTGTTAGTAAAAGCCTGTGCCATTGCAGCCTGCCCATCGACTGTTGGGTGTAGTGGAGCCGTGGCTGTAATTGCTTGGACCCAAGGGTCGGCCGAACACAGCTCGTGACCGGTGAAATCAACAGGGACATAGGTTGCATACGATGCATACGGTGTCACGCTGCGGATTGCTTGGTTAAGGTTGGCCGTTTGCGTCTTGATCCACGACAGTTCGGTCGGCGTGATACGGTTTGCGCCCAGGCATTCAGTTGATGCGAGTGGAGTGTAATAGCCGCTAATCAAAACTTTTGGAGGAGTATCTGTGCCGCTGAGGCTTTTCACCTTGTATAACATGGCCGCAAGCTCAACTCGCAGATCTGCGCGCAAGACTTTTGCCGCCGCGTCATCAAACCTCGTGCCACATGTCGTGATGTAGCATTTGGTCATAAATTCTATCCATCGTGCATCATTAGCACCAATGGTGACAGTAATGACATCAGGCTTGCCGATGCTAAACGCCTGGTCTAGCTGGGCAGTCAGCACGCTCCCCTTTCGCGTCTGCGGCCCATAGATACCCTCGTCTACCTTTGCGCCGCTACAGGCAAGCAATGTCACATCCGTACCAAGACTACTCGCAACTTGCTGCGAGTACGCCGCCGAAGAGCGACCGCACAAACTATCTTCAGCCGAGGCGCCAGCCAGTAATGGCAATCCAGCACCGGCTGCGACAGAATCGCCCAAGGCGACATACTGAGGACTAGCGGGAAGTGTTGCAGTTGCGTTGGCAGTGCTGGTAATCCCAAATCCCAGAACAATAACTGCTAATATAATGTATAAAACGTATTTCATAATATATATCTCCACTTACTATTATGACACAAAATAGTACGCATACTAAATAAGGTACGCGCGCTATCTGCGCACAGTCGTCAGAGACTAAAGCGGTAAACCGCTCGATGTGGAGCTATTTGACGGGCCATTCCATGCCCAGCCGGGCGTATCCCCGTCGGCATACCCATTAAGATCGGCCGACTGCTCGAATAGCATCCCCGTGGCGTCAAGTGTCGCACCAATTGTCCCATTATTCACCGCATTAACTTCAACTTGTACCGACGCAGCGGTGGCCGGCGCAACCGCTGAAGTAGACCGTCGTTGCCACACTCCCGCCGCATGAGGAAGGGACGTCGAAGCGGTTTCATATAGACTGCTGCCCGCACCATCTCGCCAAATAATAATCATCGTCGTGTTAGTTGCGACACTGGGTCGAATCCAGCTACTGAGTGTGTATGCCTGCCCAGGTGTTACAGCTACACCAGAAACGTAAACGCGCCACCAAGCGCTCGCAGCGCCACCAAGCGTTAGTCGATAAACGGTTGAGATCGATGGGTCAAAAGTAACCTGCCCCGTTAGACGTCCCGAACTGGGCGTACCACCAGTCGATGCCCTCGAACCCCAACCAGCCGTACCAACTGCCAACTTAGGGTTTAGGATAAGGTTTGTTATCGCCGCGACACCACCCGCGCTATGTCCAGCGTAACCCCCTGTTGCCGGTTGTGTCACCGTATTTGAGACATAATACGAAAAGGCTCCGTTTGTCGCCGTCACACCGTAGGTTCGCGGTGAGACGTCATTGTTATAGCTATACTCAAGGCCTTGGGTATTAGTCACTCCAGCTGCAGCCAGGCTTGGTGGATATTGGTCTGCGTTTTCTGCGGCGTAGGTTAAGATCTTTTTGTTAGCCTGGGAGACGGCAGATTGAGCGGCGCCAGCTTTGGCCTTGTTCTGCACACCATTGAACGCCACGATTGTAATCGCAGCTAGGATTCCAATAACGACAATCACAATTAAAAGCTCGACGATAGTAAAACCCTGTCGGGGGTGACCTAGAGACCTATCGTGTGTAAGAGCTGCCCACATTTGTGTTGATAACTATGAAGCATGGGCGGAATCGAGTCAAGAGATCCGGGCACCTCCTTAGATCTAGGAGGTGAGCGTACTGGTCGCGAACATTCGCATATGAATCATGCGCACTAACGGACCAATCACAACAAGCTGTGCGACCAATGCAACGGGCAAGTTTCGCCCAACTGCAAGCGCATAATCCGCCCAAAAGTGAGGACCTGTTCCTTGATTTACTAGCGTCGCATACAAAGACATCAATATACACATAGCAACGACCATCATGCCCGCCATGACGATAATATGTTTGAACTGTGGGTCGTCCGGCGACACCACCAGCTTGTGTAGTCTTTTAACGTTATGATTAACGACCAGCATCTCTACAGCAAAGGCGACGATAAATATCGGCAGTATATGCGTCAGTATGCCCAGCACCGCATCGATAGTAAATCCAACGGCTATGATTACATTGTACGAACACATCACAAGCACCATACCGAATGTCATCATTGCCGCGAATACCAAGCGCTCTTTAGTATTATTTCCCATTGTTACGTCCCGTTCTCTTTAATTAGTTCCGGTCAGGACTGTAACAGAGAATCGATTTCTTCATAATAGAAGTTGTTAGTTATTACAACGATATTTGACAAATGATGTAGTGTTAATGTGGTGTCGCTACACGTCATACTGTGGCTTGACGAACGTATCCTTGAGTCGCATCAATTGTGCCCCGGTGCCGTACACGACGCTCAGGAAGACGACCAGTATATTCAGTATCGGGATCACCGATAGTAGGACGAGGATGCCCGTCCCCACGACCATGCTCAGCACAACATTGGTCTGCCTTCTCCAAACGATACGACCAACGTAGTAGGCTGCGAATACGCCACTGAGCGCCAAGATAAGTAACCACGCCAGCACGACGACGAAAGCGAACGGAATACCCAGTACTGTGATAATCAGGAAGAATACCGCGAAAGGAATGACAATCCCAGCCACGAACCCAACAGCCATATTGATCAGTACATACAGCGGCGAAGTAACACTTTTATTCGTTACATCACGTAGCGTTTGCGGGAACAGCAGCGCAAAGATCAGCGCGCTCACGAGTAACATCAGCACCCATACCAACGCGCCGATGGCATTGTAGGCATAGACGTTTTCAGGCTTTTGCTGAGTGGCCTGGGTATAATTCACTTCCCCTACAACCGCCGCGCCAGATGCTTGAGATAATTCCTGTGGACTGGTGTAGTTCAGCGTTCCTTGGATAACAGCAACCGATCCTAGCCGTAAATTGGCAGTATTTGCCGTCACATTTCGCCCAATTGTCGTGTCAATCGTCGTGACTGCCGATGCGACTACTAGGTCACGCACTATTTGCCCATTCACCGCAACATCCTGGCCTGTCAGCGTCGCGTCCTGGCCAATCCGTCCCTGACTTTCAATCCGTATCGTTTGACCCATCAGGGTCGCACTTTTGCCGACTGTACCACTCATATTGATAGTTTGTGCGGCTATGCGAATATCACCGGTCACTTGACCGGTGACACTAATCGTCTGTGCCGCACACAGAATATCGCCATCAATCGTACCGCTAATTGTGACGTTTTGTCCCGCACAGTACAGGTCACCGTTGACGTTACCAGCAACATCGATTGTCGAGCCTGACATATAGGCAGACCCGTCGACCGTATCGCTACTCGTGATAGTTGGCGAATCGCCCGTTTTGAACACCTGCGCGTTCGTCACACCGACGAAAACAAATAAGGACAGCAGCAAAGACACCACTGCGACGCCCAGTAATTTCAGCTTCATGTCCACCTCCTTAGTTACATGTCCTCAGTATAAGATAATCCTACAATAATACTGTGAGAATTCTTACATTTTTCCCATAACGTGCCGAGACTATATCGTGATGACGACGTTGCCGACCTTTTGACCCGACTCAACGTATTTTGCAGCTTCGACGATATCATCCATCGCAAATACGCGGTCTATTAGTGGTGTGTACGCGCCTAATTCAATCAGCCTTTTTATGTAGTCTGTATTCGCTTTATTGATCTTGGGTATAGGGAATAGGACTTTGCGACTTCCCGTCATACCAAACCAAATGGCCAGTAGCGGGTTTTGGCCGCCTACTCCAAGTTCCGAAGAACAGTAACTACCATCAGGCGTCAGCAGTTTCTTGCAGACTCCATACGAGCTCTTGCCCACCGCATCCAAAACAAGACTGTACGTGTCGCGTGTATCGGTAAAGTCTTGAGTCTGGTAATCGATCACCTGGTCTGCCCCTAGGGATTGCACCCGTTTGATGCTTTTCGTGCCGCAGACAGCGGTCACTTCTGCACCCAGGTGCTTTAGTATCTGAACAGCAGCCGAACCAATAGCACCGGAGGCACCATAGACAAGTACCTTCTGGCCCTTGGAAACCCCGGCGGCGTTAATGACATTTAGGGCATAGGTTGCCCCTTCGGCCGCTGGAGCGAGTGCCTCGTAGGTATATCCCGTAGGCATCACCGCAAGCGGCCCATCGGCAGGCTTCACGACGTATTCGGCGTGCGCACCGCCGCCAACGTCATCAAAGCCGAAGACGTCATCACCGACTTTATACGTCGTCACGTCAGCGCCCACGGCAACAATTTTGCCGGCAAATTCACTGCCGGAAATAACGCGTTTCGGTTTAACTAGACCGGTCACGAATCTCGACACAAAGTAATTCGCGCTGCGAAACCCACAATCCGTCCGGTTCAGCGTAGAGGCATGAACCTTAATTAAGACCTCATCGCTTTTTGGTGTTGGTTTTTCAATGTCTACTATATGCAAGACTTCTGGGGGCCCGTATTTCGTATAGATGACAGCTTTCATCGGCCAATCAGTCTACCGACCTCATCGATTGTTTCGGCATGGTTTGTAACCAACAGCGCCTTCAGTCCGACACCAGTTGCGGCAAGCACGTTGCTTTCTCGATCATCCAGAAAAACGATATCTTCAGGAAGGATGTGCCCCAACTTTTCCAGTGCGACCCGATATATTTCCGGACCAGGCTTGTTGCTACCGACGTCACAGCTCAGCACTAGGAAGTCGAACTCGTCGTAGCCACCGTGATGCTTGATAATTTCTGCACTCTGGGCCGTCACATTAGACAATAGACCGACAGGGTAGCCCTTTGATTTCAGCCTTTGGACCAGCTCGATCATTTCAGGTAGTGGCGTCAGCTCATCCCACCCAAACCATATATCTCGCTGGGCGAGTGCTATTGGTTGCCCATAACTTCGTTCAACTTCCATCCACATTTGATCACTCGATATCGTCCCCGCTAAAAGTGGTAGCCAGATAGGCTGTAGCCACTGCGCAGCCAGCAGTTCCGATACGCCGAGATTGTTGGATAATCTTTGTGCGACCAGCTGATCGTTTACCCCTGCGGTTGTGACCCCGTCGTAGTCGAATAAGAAAGCTTTAGCCATAGATCGCGGGGTTGTTTGTTTGTTCATATAGTCTTATTCTACGCCACTATCCTTCGACTGCTACCTCGAACCCCCCATATGCCATCTTCTTCATATCAAACGGCATTGAAACATCAGTCTGTCCTTCGTATTTTTCATTCATATCATCCATGACTTTTTTGTTTACTTCATCGCGGTGTTCTTTGGAGTTGAATACTATAAACGAGAACCATACGTTTTCGTCGCTATTTGCATTCGCCATTTCAGCAAAACTGCGTGATTTTTCATCCCCCATTTCCTGCGGCTTGAGGTCATCGCCTCTAGACTCGAAATATTCTAGCGCACCGTGCTTGATCCACGAGTCACGCCCTTCTTCGGCCATTTTTTGGTATTCGGCTTCTTTTCCTGTGGGTACTACTAGTACAAATCCATCGATATATTTTGCCATGCTTCACACTCCTTTCGCTTGGGTTGTCCTTACTAATTTTAGCGCTCGCTACTGAGTGTTGCCTTATTGAGCGGCGCTGTTTGTCATTTGATCCAAGCTCGCCTTTACTAATTTCGTAATAAGCGCGGCGGACAAATCGCTTTTTTCAGGAAAACCGATGATACCTGCGGTGATTTTGCAGCCTTCGAGCTCTTTCGTGTGATTTTTTGCCACGGGTGGCCGGACATGAAGCCTCACAAAAGGAGTTTTGTAACTAAACCAAGCGAACATACCGTTATAGTCATAGCCTGCGTAGCTATAGCCGGGAATACCAAAGTAACTTACTGTTTCAACCGCATCGGGTGCAACCTTACGAATAGCAGATCGTATTGTATTTAGCTTGTCCTGGATTTCACTGGGATATTCTAGGATATATTCTGCTACCCCTCCAGGAACAATAGTCTTTTTATTGGAATTACTCATATATTAATCATAGCAAAAACAAAGAGGCGCTGGTAAGAGCGCCTCTTTTGGTTGGTATCGGGTTGTTTGAGGGTGGGTCGCTTGACACTACCTTCGCAAGAAGCCTAGTAGGCTTTCTTTGCACCCGCTTCTAGTTCTTTGTCGGCATTGTCTTTAGACATCATTGCACAAACAGTTGTGCCACACTTTTCGTGCTTTCCCTTGGCCATGAAACCACCTTTTGCAGTTTGGTGGATTTCTGGTGCGGTCAAATCAACGCCTTTTTCCTTACACTTAACGCAATATCCTGTAGCCATATCTGTCTCCTCTGAGTAATTTATAATTGCCGGACTCGTTTTATTATAACGCCTGACTAGTATATACGCTATTTGGAGAAAAGTGGAATGGTAAGGTGCGCCATATAGAGAGGTTCGTACACGAAAATAACTAAGAACTGAGGCGATAGAGGCACATACTATCAGTTCCATATCATCAGTATCTGATTAGTAGATGGGTACAACGACCTCTACTTACTCTTATGTAATCTAGCTTTGAGGGCATCATGCGCAGCACTAAAAAGCTCTTTGACATCCCTACCGTTTATAAGTGCGACAATTCCCACGAATATAACGCCAATGCCTATACTCGCCCATACATTTCCAGCCTTAGATGCTTCGCTTAAGTATCTATATATAAAGCTCAGTAGAATAATACCCATAACAATCACATATGCTGTTACCGCTGAGTTATACAGAATATAATTGAAGCGGTCTATGAGGTTGTCTTTTTTCTTACCATACCGAAGCTCGTATCCTTTTGCCAATATAAAAAGAAAAGCCAGGACGGCAGAGACAATAAGTCCTAACATGAACATACCTAAAGGGATAAAGAGGAATGATGGAACTGAGAAGTGGGTTACGGAGATGGTAAGAGTTGTCGCAACAATAAACACGACTATCGCTAGTCGGCTTGGGTCATTTTTTGGATCACTCTTGGGGGGCATAGCTATATTTTGTCTAGAACATGAAGCAATAGCAACCATAAGCAATAACACATAAATACGTCGTCAATGAATTTGCCTACTTTCGACGGATAGCATAGTTGTCATTATCCAGGAAATTAAGTGCTAAATTACACATATAAAGATAGCCGAGTGCTTTAACCTCATCATCAATACCCCTTTCCGAGGTGTGGAACTTTTCGTTTCTAAACTTATCGATTGCACCAAGTAGCCTTTTAACGCCTTCTTGGAAATTGTCATCAACGTTTTTTGCCAAGCCGCCTTTTATATAAAGCCCACCTTCCTCGAATGCCGGATAGCTATTTTCGTAGCCTGTAATGTCACGTAAACGATCTTTAACGACCATAAATGCATTACCAATCGCCTCTCGATAATGCTGGTCTCGGTATAGCCTTTCAGATGCAGCAAGTATTTTAGGATTAAGACCTTGCAAGTCTTTAGATATCATCCCGTTATTATTACTCTCCACTGAACCTGTAGGTTTTTCCTCTGATACATTTAAATCTCTTAAAAATTCAGTGATTTTCTCCATAGCTTCACGATGCTCTTCTTGAAAATCTGTGCTATCCGTAACAAAAAGAAGTGAGTGGTAGCCATCAATCATCTCAGCATACTCTTTAGAGAAGCTGGCTTGTAAGTATCGCTTCAAACGGCTCAAATATAAATCAACTTTTGGTGAGTCATAACTTTCGTATATCAACTCCTCGGCTCTTTTCAGATAGTCTTTTAGTTCTTTCATTCTTATATTGTATAACTAATGCAAAGTATAGCCATTTAATAGCTCTTAGCATATAGATGTGGTCTATAATACTGCTATGTACATATCTAATGTCAATGTAACTAATTTTCGAGGCATCACGTTTGCCACCGCTCAATTCAACAAAGGCTTTAATCTTATCATTGGTCCAAATGACAGTGGAAAGACCACGTTCGTTGATGCAATACGACTCGCTCTAGGAACACGGACAGACGACCGCGTAAATATACTGGACAGCGATCTAAGAGAAGGACCTCTTCCCCAAATTGACATAACCATTAAATTTGACGACGAGAGGAGCGAGTCCAGGTGGTTTACGGAATTCTTGACACCTCTTGAGGACGGTAGTCTACAGTTAAACATTTATTGTAAAACCGATATAGGAGCGGCTGGATACTATTTTCAGAGGCGATCAGCCGGACCAACGCTTGAGTCGTCAAAAGAGTTAAATGCTTCCGTTTTGGAGCATTTACGCACAACTTATCTTAAGCCCATTCGAGACGCATCACTTGACCTTGGCTCTTCCCAGAACTCACGGCTCGCAAAAATCCTAAAAGTTCATTCAAAAGTTGATGAGCATAAAGAAAAACTATTTGATGAATACAATAAAGCCTCAGAGGCTATTAATAAGATATTCGCAATTTCAGCAACCGATGAAGGTGTGTTATATTCAACGACAACGAAAACAGTCCAAGATCATTACAATAGCTTCAGTGAGAAACCCGACAAAGAAGAAACTAAAATTGGTTTCAAAAATCCAAGGGGAAACTCTCCTCAATACTTGCAGTCAATTTTACAAAAACTAGACATATGGACCGACACAAATCTTCCGGGTCTTGGAACAGCTAATACTCTATATATGGCTTCCGAGCTTATGCTTTTGGATGACGTAGCAAAAGACAACTTGAAAGTTGCTCTTATCGAAGAACTCGAAGCGCACATACATCCAACGCGACAATTAAAGATTGTACAAGCACTTCAAAAGCTTTGTGATGAAGACGGGACACAGATAATTGCTACATCACATAGCCCGAACCTCGCGTCACAAGCGAGGATTGAGAACCTATTACTTTGTTATTCGGGCAGCTTGTTTAACTTTGACGAGGGAGCAACCGCCCTAAGTAGTACTGCTGGGGATTATAAATACCTCGAACGCTTTCTAGATGTCACAAAATCAAGTATGTTTTTCTCGCGAGGTTTAATTTTCGTAGAAGGTCCCACTGAGCAGTTCCTAGTGCCCGTATTTGCCGCGACTATGGGCTATAACTTGGTTGATTACGGCGTGTCTGTAATCAACGTGAACCAGCTCGCATTTGAGCGTTTTACAAAAGCATTTACAAGAACTGGTCAAACCAAGAACCCAATACCTGTCGCGATTATAACTGACGCGGACAAAAAAAATCGCCAAGATGTAATTACAAGCAATCGAGAAAAGGATAGTTCGGAAGACAATATCAGCTGGCACTACGGACTTACGACAGAAGATGCGCCTATCGATGGTACTGAGACAAATACGCCGAATTTAAGCGCTACGTTTGAAAAGATTATTTTTGCAGGAAAAACTAGCAACGGCTCAATATATAACCTTTATAAACGAGCATATAAAGAGCTCGGCAAGGGAATTTTGCCCGATGATTATATGGACGCCTACAAAAAAGTTAAAAAGATAAAAGCACCCCTGGCTCAAGTCGTGAGTATATATATAACTGATATCCTCAAGGGCGAGCTTGTAGGTAATACGGTCGAGGAGTTAATGGAGGCAATGGATGGCGAAGATGCTATTCCTATTCCCACAAAAGAAGAGCTATTAGCAGATGTTAAAGCACTCTTCCCTAATATCGTTGAAGCAATTAAAAGAGCAGCTCAGATCGAAGAAGGATAAATTATAGATGTATCGTCTCATGATTAAAGACGAGGATATACAAGAGGCTGAACTGGCTATTCTCGGAGAAGGTAAACATTTTAATGAAAGCCAAATAGTATTTATTAAATGTTTAGATACAATTGACCTGGCTGCTTGTCCAGGTAGTGGAAAAACCACGGCATTGGTTGCAAAGCTTTATATACTCGCCAAATATGAAGTCTGGAAAAGTGGTGACCCTATCTGTGTCATATCTCATACGCGTATTGCTATTGATGAAATAAAAGACAAAGTAGCTTCCCACTTCCCCAAAATTATGGATTATCCTAATTTTATCGGCACAATTCAGCAGTTTACCGATAGGTTTTTAGCAATTCCCTACTACAAGTCACTAGGTTTCAACGAAATCAAAGCAATTGATGACGAAATATTTGCTAACAAATGGTGGAGTCAAAATACACGGACACTCCGTGCCTGGATAATGAATAACAGAGAATGTCAGACCAACGAAGATCACGACAAAAGGATTTCATCGCTAAACTATCGATATGGTAACGACATTAAAATTGCACCACAAGAACTATACCTCACTAATACCACAAGTCCGTCCTACCAACAGGCATTAACTGCTAAAGAAAATCTATTCAAAGCGGGCTATCTCACATATGCAGACACTAGAAATCTAGCGGCTGAATATGTAGAAAAGTACCCTAGCATTACCCATATACTTGCAAAACGATTTTATTATATATTTCTTGATGAAGCTCAAGATACTAGTCCTCAGCAGATGCATCTACTTGAGTCCTTCATAAATAGTGGCTGTTACCAAAGAATTGGTGACCCACTCCAAACAATATTCAATGCAGATAATGACGTAGAGGATGTATGGCTAAACCGCGAAGACACTCCACGATTGAACCTTATGGTCAGCAACCGTTTTGGGAAGAAAATAGCGCGTCTCGTAAATCATATAGGTAGCGGGATAGACACCGAGCATGACATTACGTCAGCTGTTGAAGATAGCTCATATCAAAAATGTATTGCGCTACTATTTGATGACAACAATCCCGATGGCGTACTTAAATGGTTCTCTCGGTACGTAGATACTGAGTTAAATTTTCTTATTAATAAAGATGTATACGCGATTGGAGCTGTAGGTAAAAATAAAGAGGATAAGTTTACAATAAATAGCTATTCCTCGTCCTACAAAAATGATAGAAAGATAAAGTCAGATTATTTCAAAAAACCTTCAGATTATTTTGTAAACATCACACCACAGCTTGTCAAAGAACTTGGTAGTAATATTTTATATACTCGACTAATTAAGCTATTTACCTCAGAGATCAAGAATAGGAATAATGACCTGACTACTCAAGAAATTACCGATAAGTTTAATCAACAAAGCACTGCATTTAGCGATCTAATAATTGATATACTCAAAGCTCTTAACCGAGATGAGCCAATAGCATATGAGCAAATCGTAACCGTACTTAAAAACGAAGCATTAAGACTGTTTGATATCGACGACTTAGTGATTGAGTTCGAGGCTAGTCCTGCGACTTCTACGCAAGAAGAGGTTCAGCAAAAATCCGATAGTTTAATTTCATTTTCAACCATTCATGGCGTTAAGGGTCAAACCCACGATGCAACGATCCTTTTAACTACACAGTTCGGTAGAACGGGTGCATCTACTAAGGCTAATGAAATTGGAGGGACTGATCTAGACTACCTTGTCACACCACGAGCTTCAGCTCTCACTTTCAAAAGACGGCGCTTATTGTATGTTTCCGCATCTAGATCACGCTACCTCTTTGTCTGGGCGATTCCCAAGAGCAAACGCGAAAAGCTAGACACTTTACGAGAGGTTTTTACTGAAGTTATTGAACTATAAGTTACTGGCACGTGCCGGATTTCAGACGTATTTCTCACTATAGGCAACACCAGTATTGACTCGTACAAAACCAAGGGGCTTGTTGGGCAATTTAACCTTGCTGGAGATTTACTCTAGGTCTACCCCTTAACCACCACCCTGTTTATAATAGAGTGTAATGAATGACAACAATGTTACTACTCTAACCATTATTGATAAGTACGGAAATCCTGTCGGTGGCCGATATAAGCTAAAAACTGGCGAAAATATATTCAAGTGTATTGCCACCTTTGCAGACAGCACTAAAACAGAGTTTAATGCGTACTGGACTTGCCCTATCATACTTAGAAATGTCTATACGTGTGAGGTTGATAACTGGGGTGTGTTAGGGCGCGACAGAAAAAACAGCGTAACAATAAACGCTTCTCCTGCTCACGAAAAGTACACTGAGCTTAATTGCTGGGTCTCACCGCACGAAAGTAACGTGAACCTACCTCATGCCGTCATTGGATTTGACTACACTAATGTTGTTTAGATAGTATTTTGCGCCATTTAACTCTATAATTCAAAATATGAAGCTGCAAAAAATCAGCTATGGAGGTAATGACATCTCGCTAGCCGAGCTAGTTATTATTGTCGGTCCAAACGGGGTTGGTAAAACTACCTTCCTTAGAGAGCTGCATGAGCAGTTCAAAAACTCCACATCTACATCAAATTGGTCAACTCAAGATACTAAATGGCGCGGCATACTAGAAGGTGAGTTCTTCCATTCAACTAAGTCTGAATGGCAGGACTGGGTGGGTAAGGTTGTTAAGGTTGAGGGCATAGAGGCAAACAATCAAGCTGCTTACGCCGTCGGTGACTCTATGAGTCACGAGGAGCGCGGTGAATATATATACGACAACGAGAGGCAAGGCCTGTCAGCATACCTTAGCGAGAATAACCCGCCCGACCTAGAGTATCTAGAAACGCATTACGGCAAGCCGTTTAAAGGTCAGCATTCACACCTTCTCTCAGTAGATAACAGATTCTATCTTGCTAATAACTCAGGTGGACAGCTAAGAATGGGCTACGCAAACGACTTGAAGCCAGCACCTTTCCTAGCCCTTAATAAGCCCATTCTTACAAGAATAAATAAGCTACTTGGTTCACTTTTTGGGAAACAACTATACGTTGAGCCAAACGACCATCCTGACTACTTCATATATGTGGCGAAACAAGGAACGAAAGGTCCGAAGAGAGGGTCATCAACAACTGAAGGCATTATAAAAAGCAAGGAGTATTTCAAGGTCTGGCGAGAGTTGCCAGAAATCACAACCCTTACAAATGAAGGACACGGCATCAGAGCCGCCGCCGAAATAATCTATACCCTTGAGAATGCTCGTAAAAAGATACTATTCATAGATGAGCCAGAGCTACACCTCTATCCATCAACTAAGTACAATTTAGGTCGCATAATTTCCTCTTATAGTGGACGCAATAAGCAAGTAGTACTGGTCACTCATGATACGGAAATATTAAGAGGGCTACTCCATGGTACGACCAATGCTACAGTTATACGAATTAACTCTGACAAAACTACTGACACAAAGAGTATTAAAGCCATATCATCCTCAGACATCAAAAAGTCATACTCCGCGGATATACTCCAAGCAGCTTTTCAAGACTGCGTCCTACTTGTTGAAGGAATTGACGACAAATATGTCTACGGCAAGGCTATAGCGGAAAAGCATTTAGCAGACGAACTTTCAATGCAAGTCGTGTCAATGTATGGGAAAGACAGTCTATCTGTACCAATTAAGTTTTATGAACAAATAGCTGTTAGCCATGCCGTGATTGCAGATTTTGACATCCTAAAAAGTGATAAGCATGGAATGAAGCATGTCACCTACATCCTCAAAGCTCAGAACAGTCCGCAATCAGTAATTACGAACATTGAAACAAAGGTTGACGGAGTACGAGCGATACTAAGCGGAAAGCCGCATTCTAATAAAGGACTGAATACAGAAGGTGTCAACGGCGCTGACCAAGTAAAAATTACAGAGCTATTAGAAAGCCTTAAGATTCATGGAATATTCATTGTACCAATAGGCGCACTTGAAGATTGGGTCGGCCTAGCTCACGAAGCGACACCAGAAAAAGTTTTTGCAACATATAGGGCACGTTCAAACAGCACATACAAACCAATGACTGATTTCTTACAAGAAGTCGTAGGTTACATGAAGAAGTAAACTTATGTATTCTCTGGATTGCCCTCTAAACTTAGTATCTGAGGAGAATGAAAAAGAGCCCGAAGGCTCAGAATCGTCTCTTTTGTGCGGGTACAGGGACTCTAACCCCAGCGCGCTGGAGCGCTGGGGTTTCCTGGGCTATTATTTTCTGATTCGGCCCAGGGTTAGGCATACGCTAGAACAGCAGACCAAATAAAAATCCCAACACGTTGGTTGGGATATTTTATTTGGTGCGGGTACAGGGACTCTAACCCTGGGCCTCATCCTTGGCAAGGATGCGCTCTAACAGCTGAGCTACACCCGCATACCCTAAAGAGTATAGCGGTGTCAGGGGACTTTTTCAAGGGGCAGACGGGTTTTAAACCCTTTCCAAATAAAAAGTCCGATCGCAATGATCGGACGTTTTATTTGGTGGCTCCTCCCAGACTCGAACTGGGGACACGCGGATCTTCAATCCGCTGCTCTACCAGCTGAGCTAAAGAGCCACACTTGGGACTATTGTAGGCGAAAGTCGGCTATTTTTCAAGCACAGAACAGATGACCTGCGTGATTTTGACGACAATACCACTACTCCGGTGGGTTCTTGCCACCAGCAAATGTCTTTAGCGTCCCATCACCAAGGCGATACCAGATCCGATATGCCGTGCAGATGTCATCTGTGTGAAAGCACGTCCAGTGCAGCGGGTCTGCTTGCTGCAAGGCTGTCGCACGTACCGAGACGTAGCCGATCTTACCACCCGTTCCATGGGCGGCTTCGGTGTAAGCCCCCTCTTCACGAAATGAAGTCACCGATCCAGTAGTATCAAACGGTGATTTTAGATCCTCTGCAGTGACATCATCCAGGTTACTTAACGGCCATACCCCTGTCGTATCATTCAGCCCCATTGCGTCCCAGGGCGCGCTCTTTGGGTAGACGCCGTGGTCCAAAAAGTACATATCAAGTCCAGCCTTAACGACTTCCATCCTTGATTGCAATACTGCACTTTTTGCACGCACCTGTGCGCCGTTATACGAGACGACAACGATACTAGATAGAATACCGATAACAACGACGACTATCGCTATCTCGACAATCGTAAAGCCTCGTTGGCGGGCCTTTGGGTGCTTACTTGTGCCCACGAAGTGCATCAATCAGCTCAACAGGAAATAGCATCATTGTCTTTTGGCTTGGTTCGGTACTAATTCGCTCTAGCGTTCCGAGTGTACGTAGATTCAGTGCACCGGGTACTTTCGCAAAGATAGCGGCTGCATCGGCGAGGTTTTGGGCAGCAACTTTTTCACCATCTGCACCAATAATATTAGCGCGACGTTCGCGTTCGGCTTCGGCTTGTTTTGCCATGGCGCGTTTCATGTCTTGTGGCAGCTCAATGTTTTGCATTTTGACGTTTTCGATATCGATTCCCCATTTGCTGGTTTCGGCGTCGACGATTTCTTTAATGCGTTCGCTAATTTCTTCACGTTTTTGTAGCAGCTCATCAAGTTCGAAGTTACCCGTGACGTCGCGAAGTGCCGCTTGGGCAAACTGACTGGTTGCGTAGGTATAGTTGGTTGTTTCTAGGACAGCTTTGGCTGGATCAACCACGCGGAAGTACACAATCGCATCGATACCAGCAGTCACGTTATCTTTGGTGATGATCTCTTGCTTGGGAATATCAATCGGCGTTGAACGAACATCAACGCGGCTCATTTGCTGAAAGATCGGCACAATCACTCGTAGCCCAGGTTGGCGCACACCAGTAAAGCGACCAAGGGTCAAGACGATCCCTCGTTGGTACTGATTGACGACCTTCAGACCGCTCAGAATAAATACGATAGCGACGATAACGACTGTCCAGATTACTAATTCCATGAATACTCCCTGTTTATGGCCTTAGTATAGCGCGATATGAACGTTTTGGGGTGACTCGGCTATAATAGAATGATGCAACGAGTTCCACTTGCCGAAAGAATGCGCCCCTCGACACTCGATGAAGTGATTGGCCAAACACATCTACTGGGCGATCACGAGATTCTCAAGCAGATCGTCAAGAACCGCGAACCGGTTAGTCTGATTCTTTGGGGACCCCCTGGTAGCGGCAAAACTACCCTGGCGCGCATTATCGCCAAAGAAGTGAACGCTGAATTTATTGAGATATCAGCCGTCACAAGTGGCAAAAAAGACGTCGAACGTATCGTCGAACACGCCCGCCAAAACTGGAACTTACAACTACGGACCATCCTATTCGTCGACGAGATTCACCGCTTCAACAAAGCCCAGCAGGACGCTTTCTTGCCACACGTCGAATCGGGCCTCATTACCTTAATTGGCGCAACGACCGAAAACCCAAGTTTCGAGGTGATCACCCCGCTACTCAGTCGAACGCGCGTGCTGGTACTGGAGCCACTCGATAAACCAGAAGTTATCGGTATCTTGAAACGCGCCGTAACACTCGAAAAAGCCTCGGCCCGTATTGACGCCAAAGCAATTGATTACATTGCCGAACTATCTGGCGGTGATGCCCGCGTCGCACTCGGCAACCTAGAACTCGCTTTCAGTATGGCCAAAAAAGTCACCGTCGAAATCGTCAAGACTGCCGCCCAAAAACGCCTACCCGGCTACGACAAAAAAGGCGATATGCACTACAACGTCATCTCGGCATTTATCAAAAGTATGCGCGGCAGTAACGTCGATGCAACGCTGTACTACCTGGCCCGTATGATTGATGCCGGCGAAGACCCAAAGTTCATCGCCCGTCGCATGGTTATTTTTGCTTCCGAAGATATCGGACTAGCCGGTAACGGTGCTCTAGGCCTCGCCCTGAACGCCTTCCAGGCAGTCGAGCGCGTTGGGATGCCCGAATCTAGCTATATTCTTTTTCACGTTGCGACGGCGCTTGCAAAGAGCGAAAAGTCACGACAGACAACCGACGCCATGCACCGCGCCCAGTCACTCGCCAAACAGTACAACGACGCACCAGTCCCCTTGCAGCTACGCAATGCACCGACAAAACTCATGAAAGACCTCGACTACGGCAAGGGCTACAAATGGGAAGCTGATTTCAAACACGACAAGGGATTTTTGCCTGATGAACTAAAGAACGAGAAGATCTTTTAGTTCGTTACTAGTTTTCTTTTGAATCTCGCTGCTGTTTCATCGCCAGATAGACACCATTTGTCCATCCAAAGCCATCCTGCAGTGCGTATTCACCACCGCCACCAAGTCCGTCGCCGTCGACAACGTTATATTTCTCAACCAATCGGTGTGACGAGGCGTAGACTTTTTCAACCAACCTCATCCAGCGCGCGGTAATCTCGTCGGCCAGTTCATCAAAGCCATAACGGCGCAGTCCTTCAACCGCAATCCATTGCAGCGGCGCCCATCCATTCGGGCTATCCCATTGCTGACCATTGCCATACAGTGTCGTAATCAACCCACCGGGTTTCAAGAATTCATCACGCAGTTTATTTGCCACCGCTTCGGCTTGTTCGTGCGAAGCAATACCTGCATACAGCGGAAAGACAGCTGCAAGGCTAAATGATTTCGTGGTGTGGCCTAGGTGGAAATTATAGTCCATGTAAAAGTTATCGCTATCGCTCCATAAATACTGGTCGATTGCTTCGCGGCGCTGGGTTGCTTTTTTGCGGTAGCGACGAGCCGTTACTGGGTGTAGCAGCGAATTGGTCGCATCGGCAATAGTATCTTCCATCATGTACATCAAACTATTCAGGTCAACCGGAATAATATCAGCAGTGTGAATAGTCTTGATATCATCCTCGTCCCGGAACCAACGGGAACTAAAATCCCAACCAGATTCGGCCGCTGCACGAAGGTGCAAGAACAGTCGAGCGGGCATCCTAGTACCGGAGACGCTCGCCGTCTCGGTATCCTCAAACATCGATTCAGGTCGCGGAGTTAGTTTGTTATCATAATAGCGATTCAGCAGTGCGCCGGATGGCATCTGCGCCACACGCCGGAAGGCGAAATGCTCGGCGTCTTGTAGTTTCGTGTGGCCGCGCATCCAAAAACGATACTCTGCAACGAGGAGTGGCTGATAATCACGCAGCACTTT
>Ga0247804_10000139_pt1 | contig 34564 bp, 30 predicted proteins | sample UWRJL029104C1_FD_181142 | JGI IMG/M metagenome (GOLD analysis project Ga0247804, IMG submission 181142) | Plant litter microbial communities from Arlington Agricultural Research Station in Wisconsin, United States - UWRJ-L029-104C-1 | ecosystem: Environmental > Terrestrial > Plant litter >... | reverse complement strand
TCACAAAATTGGTGAAGTCTTCCACCGATCCCATCTGCATCGTTTTCACCTGTTCTACCAGTTTCTTTTTTACTTCGGCAGCCATGTTGGAAGGAATGTACGCCCTTGATGCGGCGGAACATTTTTGACCCTGGTATTCAAAGGCGCCACGGGCCAGGGCCGTCACCACTACATCCACGTCGGCCGATTTGTGCGCGATCACGAAATCTTTTCCGCCTGTTTCGCCCACGATGCGCGGGTAGCTTTTATACATGCCCATGTTCTTACCAATGGTTTCCCACATGCGGTTGAACACGCCGGTGCTGCCGGTAAAATGAATGCCTGCAAAATCAGGGTGATTGAAAACCACTTCGCCAATCGTTGGTCCATCTACGAAAACAAGGTTGATGACACCATCGGGCAAACCGGCTTCCTTTAAAATGCGCATGAACATCTGCGCGCTGTAAGCCTGTGTATTGGCGCATTTCCACACCACTACATTGCCGCACATGGCAGCGCTGGTGGGCAGGTTGCCGCCGATGGCCGTAAAATTGAAAGGCGTTAAGGCGAATACAAATCCTTCGAGCGGGCGGTATTCCAAACGATTGTACATTCCTGCACCGCTGATGGGTTGTTGACGGTAAATATCGCTTAAGAAGTGCACATTGAAACGGAGGAAGTCGATCAGTTCGCAGGCGCTGTCGATCTCGGCCTGGTAAGCATTTTTACTTTGACCAAGCATGGTCGTACCATTCATGTACGGCCGGTATTTACCCGCGATCAGGTCGGCTGCTTTTAAAAAAATATGCGCCCGGTTTTCCCAGGTCATATTAGCCCATTTGTCTTTTACCTTCAATGCCGCGTTGATGGCTTTGTTCACGTGTTTCGCGTCGCCCATGTGGAATTGTCCCAGCACGTGTTTGTGTTCATGCGGCGGGTGCATGGTAACGGTGTTGCCTGTACGCACTTCTTCGCTGCCGATGTACATGGGCACATCGATCCTTTCGGACTTCAGTTCTTTCAGCACTTCTTTCAAACGTTTCTTTTCAGCGCTTCCCGGCCCGTAATTTAAAACGGGTTCGTTGACAGGGATGGGGTAATAAAAATCGCCGTATTGCATAGTATTGATTTGATGATTTGGAGATTTGTTGATTTGGAGGTTAACTGTACGTTTTTAATTTAGATGTTGCGATAATCTTCGATAATATTTTGATAACCGATGTACAGTTAACCAGCAATTCGTCACACTCTTTATAATTTTCTGAACTTTTGCAAAGTAACAACCAATATTCGGTTTCATCTGCTTCTTTAGCCGCAATTTTAAGCTTGTGGATGAAGTCGTCTTTACTTTCTGCGTTCTGCGCTTCTCTTACATTCGCTCCTATACTCGTACCTGATTTCAGCAATTGCTTCGCGACAACAAATTTTTTATCCTTTTCGAGCAACTCAACATACTGAATAATCTTTAAAGCGAAACTAAAACTCAATTCTACAATGAGATTCTCTTTATTCCCCTGCATACTATCAATTTTATAGTTAATCAATCACACCTTTCATTTCACTTTAACCATAATTTCCTAGCCATTGGCCAGGAGAGCAAACGGCGGATTCTTGCGTTTGAAGTCGTTGGTCGAAGAGCAGGCGGCGGCTCGTCCTCCATTTCCAAATCACCAAATCTCCAAATCGGCTAATCAGTTTCCTTCTCACTCATCAAATACGCCTTAATAAACCCATCCAGCTCACCGTCCATTACCGGCCCTACGTTGCCTACTTCGTAATCGGTGCGGTGGTCTTTGATCATTTTATAGGGATGGAAAACATAACTGCGGATCTGGCTGCCCCACTCTATCTTTTTCTTTTTGCTGTTGTTGGCGTCTTTGAGTTCGTTGCGCTTCTGGAGTTCTATTTCGTACAGGCGGCTTTTCAGCATCTGCATGGCCAGTTCACGGTTGCCGAGCTGGCTCCTGTCCTGCTGGCATACGACTACGATGCCGGTTGGAATGTGGGTCAATTGTACTTTCGTTTCTACCTTGTTCACGTTTTGTCCGCCCGCACCGCCACTCCTGGAGGTTTCCATTTTTACATCGGCGGGGTTGATCTCGATGGTGATGGTATCGTCTACCAGCGGGTACACGTTCACCGATACAAAAGAAGTATGGCGCCGTGCATTGCTGTCGAACGGCGAAATGCGCACGAGCCGGTGGACACCGGTTTCTGATTTTAAGAAGCCATAAGCGAAGGGCCCTTCAAACTTATACGTACAGGTTTTAATGCCCGCGCCATCGCCCCATTGCCAGTCCATTTCTGTTACGGTCCAGCCCTGCTTTTCCCCGTACATCCTGAACATCCGGGCCAGCATTTCGGCCCAGTCCTGGCTTTCGGTACCACCCGCGCCACTGTTGATCTGCAGCATGGCAGGCAGTTCATCTTCCGGTTCGTTGAGCGTACTTTTAAATTCGGCTTCTTCTATCTTTTCAATGGCCAGGTCGTAAGCCTGCTTCACATCTTCCTCGGGGGCTTCGCCTTCTTTCCAGAATTCAAACAGTACGGCAAAGTCCTCCACGGCCGTATTTACCGCCTCGTAAAGATCGATCCAGTACTCGTTTACTTTTATCTCTTTGAGAATGCCGGTCGCGCGGGCATTGTCATCCCAGAAGCCGGGAGAAAGTGAAAGTTGTTTATCGTTTGCTATTTTAGCTTTCCTGTTAGCGACGTCAAAGAAACCTCCCCAAAACCAGGACACGGTCTCTCATAGCTTTTAAATGTTCTATTGTCATGCTGCAAAGATAATTCAATCAATTACGAATTACAAATTACGAATTACGGATGGGGGTTAGAGGTTGGATAGGCTGTTTGGCATGAATCTACGATTTCACAGGTGATGGTTGAAATTGTTGAAGATGTTGAAAGTAGTTGAAGGAGGTTTATGGTTTAGAAGTTTAGAGGGTTTAGAAGGTTTAGCATGCTACATTGAATTGAAAAAAATCTTCAATATTACCTCTTCAATATTCCATCTAAAAACCGTTCATACATTCCCTGCTGCTGCATTCCCGCTTCTCCGTATATTAGCCTATCAAAACTAATTTTCATGCATAAACTGATGAAGGTATTTACGTTTGTGGCAATCTTCCTCCCGGCGTTGCTGGCTGCGCAGGAAAAGTACAGCGATTATGCCCGGCAAACACAGCGGTTACAGGTGCTGGTTAAATCCTATCCACAATTTGGAAAGCTGCGGTCGCTGGTAAAAACAACGGGCGGTAAAGATGCCTGGCAACTAACGATCGGTTCGGGCGACGTAGACGCCAAACCAGCCCTGGTGGTGATCGGCGGCACGGAAGGCAACCATATCCTGGGTACAGAACTGGCCATTGGCTTTGCCGAAAATTTACTGCAGGCATCCGGCACCGATAGTGTAAAAGCGATCCTGTCGAAAACTACTTTTTACATCTTCCCCAATATGAGTCCGGATGCAATGGAACAATACTTCGCCCCACTGCAATACGAGCGGCAGGGCAATGCCGTGGTCACCGACGACGACCGCGACGGCAAAACCAATGAAGACCCGGCCGAAGACCTCGACGGTAATGGAAAGATCAACTGGCTGCGGGTAGAAAGCCCCATTGGCGATTATAAAGTACATCCCGATGACCCGCGCGTACTGGTAAAAGCCGACCCGGCGAAAGGCGAAAAAGGTAAATATATTTTATTACCCGAAGGCATCGACAACGATAAGGACGGCGTGCTCAACGAAGACGGTGAAGGCGGTGTTTGGTTCAATAAAAATTTTACGTACAAGCATCCCTCCTTCACCACCGGTGCGGGCGAATTTGCCGTTTCCGAGAATGAAACGCGCGCACTGCTGGATTACTTGTACGACCGCTTCAACGTATATGCGGTGGTAAGTTTTGGCAGCAATAACAACCTTTCAACTCCTTATACTTTCAATGCAACGGCCGCTTCTGCAGCTTTGATCAGCGGCTGGCTGGAACCGGATACGAAAGTAAATGCCATGGTTTCTGAATTGTACAACAAAACAACCGGGCTGAAGGATGCCCCTAAAAACAATGTTGCCGGCGGCGATCTTTTATCCTGGGCTTACTATCATTATGCACGGTACAGTTTCAGCACGCCGGGCTGGTGGGCGCCGAAAACCAAGCCCGACAGCACCCGCAACGAAAAGGCTTTTACAACAGAAGACGCTGCGGCCAATTACCTGCGCTGGGCGGGACAACAAAATATTACGGGCAACTTTACCGCGTGGAAAAAAATCGATCATCCCGGCTTTCCCAATCAAACCGTGGAAGTGGGCGGTATCGATCCTTTCGTGCAAACAACGCCGCCCTATACCCTCGTGGCCGACCTGGTAAAAAAACATGCACAGTTCATGGTGAAACTGGCCGGTTATCAACCTGAGCTGGACATCATCAATGTAAAAACGGAAAAACTGGGCGGCGGCATCAGCCGGGTAAGTTTTGAACTCATCAACAAGGGTGCTTTATCATCTCATGCCAAACTCGGGGAAAGAAGTTATTTCGTGAAACGCATCAATGTAAAAGTAAAGACCGCCAATAATCAATCGATTGTAAGTGGAAAAAAAATACAGGTGCTGAATGCGCTGGAAGGTAATGGCAAACAATCCTTCACCTGGCTGATCAAAGGAAACGGGACGGTGGAAATTGAAGCGGGCAGCCCGACAACGGGGACTAAAACGATTTCAATTCAACTTTAAAACAATTATGAGTTATGAATTATGAGTTATGAATTGGTTGATCACTAACACATTTCTAACCTGCCTGCCGGCAGGCAGGTTTTTCATTTCTAATATCTAATTATGAAGAAAATAATCATCCTAGCAACAATCATTCTTTCCCAACAAATACATGCCCAATCGCCATCGCAGTTGTTCAAAGCCAGCGGTTCGCCGGTAAATCCTAAAGTAGCCATGAGCTGGAACCGTTACAACGACCACGCGGGCATTACGGAGATCTGTAAAAAGATCGCGGCTGCCTATCCCAACCTGGCAAAACTGGAATCGATCGGTAAATCGTACAAAGGCCGCGACCTGTGGTGCCTCACCATCACCGATTTCAAAAAAGGCAGTGCGGATAAAAAGCCGGCCATGTACATCGACGGCAATATCCACAGCAATGAGATACAGGGCAGCGAATTTGCAATGTATGCGGCCTGGTACCTCACCGAATCTTTCGCAGATACGAAATTCATCCAGGAACTCTTAGCCGATAAAACATTTTACATCGTGCCCAGCATCAACCCCGATGGACGGGATAGTTACTTCCATGCGCCGAATACGGCCAACAGTCCGCGCTCCGGTGTGATCGCCGTTGACAATGATAAAGATGGATTAACCGATGAAGATGGCTACGACGACCTGGACGGCGACAACGAGATTTTACTGATGCGCAGGAAAAATCCGAACGGCCGTTTCCGCATCGATCCCACCGATAGCCGCCGCATGATACCCGCCGGCCCGGATGAAAAAGGCGGCTACGAATTTTTAGGACTGGAAGGTAAAGACAATGACGGCGACGGGCAGGTGAATGAAGACGGTTATACTTTTGAATACGATCCCAACCGCGACTGGGGCTGGGGCTGGCAACCGAATTACATACAGAACGGCGCTTATAAATATCCCTTTTCTTTACCGGAGAACAGGGCCGTGATGGAATTCGTAATGAAGCATCCCAACATTGCAGCCGCACAATCTTACCACAATGCGGGCGGTATGATCCTGCGTGGACCGGGCGACCCCAACGACCTGGTAACTTACAATGCACAGGATGTACAGGTGTATGACCAGATCGCAAAAAAAGGTGAAGAACTGATCCCGGGTTATAAATACATGGTGGTGTATAAAGACCTGTATTCGGCTTATGGCGGGGAGCTCGACTGGTTCTACGGCGGCCGCGGCATCTACACTTATTCCAATGAATTGTGGACGCCTTACCTCATGTTCAATAAAGAGGCGACGCGTGATCCGCTGGACAATACATCGTACCAGTTCGACCGCTATCTTTTATTCAAAGATGCTTTCGTGGACTGGCACCCGTACAACCATCCCGATTATGGCATGATAGAGATCGGCGGTTTCAAAAAAAACTTCGGCAGGGCGCACCCGGGCTTTTTACTCGAAAGCGATGCGCACCGCAACATGTCGTTCACCCTTTACCATGCTTACCACACACCATTGCTGAAGGTGGACACGGTGATGGAAAAAAACCTGGGCGATGGGTTGAAACAGGTAACCGCCGTTATTTCCAACAGCCGCCTGATGCCGACACACAGCAGCCAGGACCTGAAATATAAAATTGAGAGACCGGATTACGTTACGCTGAAAGGCGCTACGGTGCTGGCGGGCATGGTGGTTGATAATGCCGACCTTAACATCAGTACGGAGCAACAGAATAACCCTTCAACAATTGAAGTAAAAAATATACCCGGGCTGGGATATGTTACCGTACGGTGGATCGTGCAGGGGAATGGTAAATACGATGTGGTGGTGGATAGCCGGAAAGGTGGAGAAACGAAAAGGTAAATATGAAAATGTGAAAATAGCTCAACCTGCCTGGCGGTAGGCAAGTGTGAAAATGAAGGACCGGTTGCCCGGTCCTTTCTACTTTATAATTAACCCCTAGAGATTGATGTTAAAAGATCCGTCGGTAATGACTTTGGTGGTGTTGGGTGTTACGGAATTGTTGACACCGCTAAAACTGAAAGTACCCTGTACTTTGCCACCTGCATCCGACGAAACCGTTACGGTACCCGAACCCAGCACAGACGTCGCGGTATGCGCGGTAAAAGGACTGCTGGTCAGGGTATAGCTGGCCATGTTGCTGGGATTGCCTGCACCGATGGTATAAGTGCCGGCACCGGTGTAGTTACCGATGGTGATGTTGATCTGTCCCGCCGAACCGGTGCCACCCATCGACAATACTTTCGGGGAAGTACTGGTGATGGTAGCCTGTACCGCCAGGCTGGCGTTGTAACTGCTGCCGTCAACTTTGGCCGTCATGCTGCCGCCACCGGTGATGCTGCTGCCGCCATCTTTACTGCAACTGCCCAATAAAAAGGCAAGGCCAAGTACGAAAGATAATTTTAATACATTTTTCATGTCTGTAATTTTAATAGTTAAAGTGAGCAACAAAGATTGCGCGGATGGAGTTGGGAAAGAATACAGCAGATGTAGTATTTAATTATGAGTTATGAATTATGAGTTATGAATGCAATGCAGGTTTTTACTGTAATCTTTCTAAAAAATCTAAACCACACGATCTTCAACCTTTCAACTATTTTCAATTACTTTCAACCATCAACCTTGAACTTTCAACATTCAACTTTCAACATTCCTCATGCCGCACCGCTACTTCGTTTTGAACAAGCCTTTCAACATGGTCTCGCAGTTCGTGAGTTCGCATGCGGTTGGATTATTGGGTGACCTGGATTTTGATTTCCCGGAGGGTACGCACGCGATCGGGCGGCTGGACAATCATTCGGAAGGTTTGCTGTTGCTAACAACAAACAAGAAAATAACCCGTTTGCTTTTTCTGTCGGATGTGCCGCATGAACGTACTTATTTAGTACAGGTAAACAACATCGTAAGCGGGGAGAACATTCAACGACTGCGCAACGGGGTGCCGCTGCGGGTAAAGAATGGCGCCGTACACCTGGCTGCTGCGAAGGTGGAAGTAGTGGATGATCCCGCAGCCTTTTGTGTGCTGGAAGACAGGCTCACAGCTTACCCGCCAAATACCTGGCTGCGGATGACGATCACCGAAGGCAAATTTCACCAGGTAAGAAAAATGATCGGCGCCATCCGGCACAAATGCAAAAGGCTGGTGCGCATCTCCATTGAAGACCTGCAAATCGGCAACCTGCCACCGGGCTGCATTAAAGAAATGGAAGAAGCGGATTTCTTTGAAAAGTTAAAACTGGAGCGTATTTAGCACGACTGGCATCCTTTGTGCAATAAGTTCTACTTTTATATTCAATGATTCACTATGATCCGTTCATTCCTCCTTTTTTGTTGCCTGTTGCCTGGCATTACAGCTTCGGCACAATCCACAAAAAATTACCGTGTAGCCGTTGCTTTCCGCAGCATTTGTTGTGGCGTACCAAGCAACGAACCTTTACTGGATTACGTCAGGGATTTTAAAGCAAATGAAAAAGTAAAAAAGGTGATCCATTACGATCACATCGGCCCGTTGGGCAAGGAAGGCGAATACAGCATGGGGTTCGGCCTGGAAGAATTGTGCAGGCGCGACCGCAAAAAATTCATCGCCGGTTTAAAAATAATCGTCCCCACTTTAAAAGATAAAGGCACTGCTTCCGTAGAAGAAAATTACATGCTGGATGCGGCTTCACTCGGCCGGGCAACCATCAGCAGCAAGCAATTATAAAATGGCCTACCTGATTCCCTGCGCGCTTTTTATCTTTTTAGCCTGGCTTATACTGCGCAAAAAAGGAAACCGCGTTTCTAAAACCGTTGAGCGGATGCCTGCCGCGTATCAAAAAATACTGGAAGAAGAAGTAAGATTTTATCAAAGATTAGAGCCGGCACAACGAACAGTTTTTGAAGAAAAGATAATGCAATTCCTGGCGCGGGTAAGGATCACCGGCGTGAAGACGACCGTGGAAGATGCGGACAAAGTATTCATTGCCGCCAGCGCGGTGATCCCCATTTTTGCTTTTCCTAATTGGGAATACATGAACCTGAACGAAGTGCTGCTGTACCCCGATTCGTTCAACGACCAGTTTGAAATTGAAGGCAACGCGGAACGCCCGATCCTGGGCATGGTAGGCACCGGTCCCCTGCAAAAGGTAATGTTGCTGAGCCGCGGAGCGTTGCGGCTGGGCTTTGAGAACAAAACGGATAAATACAACACCGCCATCCACGAATTTATTCACCTGGTAGATAAAACGGATGGTGAAACCGATGGCATCCCGGAATCGATTATGTCGCGCCAGTATGTATTGCCCTGGATCAACCGCATGCACCAGGAAATAAAGCTGATCGCGGAACAACGCTCCGACATCAACCCTTATGGCGCTACCAACCAGGCCGAATTTTTTGCCGTAGCAGGAGAATATTTTTTTGAGCGGCCCGGGTTACTGGAAGATAAACATCCTGAGTTATACGCATTATTGCAGAAAATATTCATACCCACGACGAAATAGCTGCCTGTTTGTCAATATTTCTATTTTTTTCACATTTTGAATTTTTAGTACAGTTCTTGCAATCAACGGGCAGAATAATCTATACCTTATGGCATTACAACGATTAAAGAATATCCAGTTTACGAAACTGATGAAAGTGAACGGGCAACTGAAGGAATTTAACTTTCGCAAGCCCAATTCCAATCCCGAAGGTGCGTGTTCCATTGATGTGATCGATGACCGGGGCAACCGCATCATCTTTAAAATGGAAAAAGACGGCGAAGGCTGGAAAATATTACCGCAACAACTGCCGGTGCCGGTATGGGTTACCCAGCAGGAAGCCGTGTTCAGTGAAGCAATAGAAGAAGCCCTGAAAGCCGCACTATAACATTCCTTTAACCTTATAAAAAACAACATGAATAAATTTTTGATGATCATCAGCAGTGCTGCTCTTTGTTTATCAGCATGCAACGACGCTACTACCGGTAAAAAAGAAGCCGTTGTTATCGATACCACAACGGTTGCACCGCCTGCACCTGCCGTTTCCAATACCTGCTATCGCGGCATACTTGGTAAGGATACCACCGACCTGCAACTGACCATTACCGGCGGCACTACCGTGAACGGACAACTCCGTTACAACCGTTTTGAAAAAGATGATAACAACGGCAGCATCACCGGGGAAAAGAAGGGCGATACCTTACTCGCTTTTTATACTTTTCAATCCGAAGGCATGAACTCCGTGCGCGAAGTGGTATTCGTGAAAAAAGGCGATGTACTGGTAGAAGGATCTGGAGAGGTGGAAGATAAAAACGGCCGGGTTGTTTTTAAAGACAGGGGCAAGCTGAAGTTTGAGGGAAGTGGGCTGGAGTTGGTAGAGTGTAAGTAATTTTATTATTCCTCTAATATCTCGATCGCCTTCTCATTACCAATGCTCATCGTAGGCGTACCATTGAAATTGGTGATCTTACCGGTTACGCAGATGGTTTTGCCGGCAAGGAAAGTATCGGGGTTGTAACTGAAATTCACCACCTGGTCTTTAAAGATGCTGATGCTGAAGACCTGGTTGGGAAACTTTTTATCGAGGTTGATGAAGATATTGCCTTTGGAAGATAGCTTGGTACTCACTACCGTACCGCATACTTTAATGCTTTCGTTCTTGCCCACATAATACTGCGCCTGCATGGAATTGAAAGTATTGCGCGGCAGGCTGTCGGCGCGCAAAGGCAGCACATCGCCCAATTCCCGCTCCCCCACCCACTTGTTGATGTCGTAACCGCTTTCCAGTTTGTTTTCTTCCTCATCCGGCAACGCCGCAAAAAAATCGATACCGGTTATGGCCTCGATGCTGTCGATGCTGCAGGCATAATGCATTATTGGGTAGTCGCATTGCTGGTTGGGCATGACAAAGCCGATGGCCCTTTTACTATCCAGGTCCAGCGCCACTTTATAATAATATTCCGGGATGCTTACCTTGTTCACACCCCTTTCAATTTTCTTCAGTCCGGGTTTTAAAACACCGCCACTCACCACGTATACCTGCCGGTTTTGACGCACCACGTATTGCCGGATCACGTCTTCCAGTTCGGCCCAACGGCCACGGTTAAACGCTGCAACCTGTGGCGACATATTGGAATACAAATAACTTTCCGACAATGCTTTTTTTGAATACCTGAAATCGGCCGAAGGCGCCAGGTGGCCGCGGTCGTAACCAAAGCCATCGTATTTAAACGAACTGTCGGGCTGCAGGGATTTCAAATAATAATCTGCTTCCACGGCCGAACCGGTTTTGATCATTTCATCCGGTCGGAAATCATTGGTACGGCCTTCGTTGCCCCGCACCACATCGGGCAGGATGATGTGCGCTACCCATTTCGCCTGTTCGTAAGCTTCATCGTACAGCAATGCATAAGCCGTATGGAATACCGGTGTTTCTCCATTGTTTACTTTGGGCAGGGCGTTCTGCTCCAGGTCGATACGCAGCTTCAGGAACTTCAGTTCTTCCAGTCTTGCCAGCAGGCTGTCTTCTTTTTTATTGAGTAATACCAGTTCGAGTTGCGCTTTTCCAATGCGTTCGTCCAGCTGGGCATGCGTTTCACTGCAAAAAAATACGAGGCAAAGAAGCAGGGCTACCGAAATTTTCATGTGCAAGATTTGATAGAATGGTGCAGCAATAGTAGCCATTAAAACCGGGAAAATAATCGCCGGCGGCTAAATTATCCAAAACTTAACGGCACAAAAAAGCCCTGCGTAATGCATACGAGGGCCTTTAAAATATTATAAGCGTTGATTAAAATACAGCGCTAACAGTAATGGTAGGCTCTTTAGCTACTTTACCCGCTCCGATGGCAGCGCCGGTCACCTTGTAATCGTCGAGGTTGATCTTGAAGGTTGAAGTAGTAGTGATCGAAGCACCCGAAACTACCACGGTAGCTTTTGTAGTAACAGGTTTTGTTTCACCATGGATGGTCAGGTCGCCGGCCACATCAGCCGTATAGGTACCATCTTTTGCAAAGTTGATCGCAGCAAGATTGGTGATCTTACCTTTAAAAGTAGCGGAAGCAAATTTATCGGAGTTCATCCAGCCTTCAGCATTGAAATGCTCCTGGATCTTTGGATTGGAAAAAGAGAAATTTTTGATCACCGCTTCAAAGGCAACGGTACCTTTTTTGGTATCGAGCGCCGCTACGGCTGTTTTGTTCTCAGCTTTCGGGAATTGATCCGTGCTGGTGGTCGCATCAAAACTGATGGTAGCTGAAGTTGTTGTTTTCTTTTGTGCAAAAAGGGTTCCGGCTGTAAGCGCCAGTGCTAAAAGCAAAGTTGTTCTTTTCATTATTGGTTTTTTTATTATTGATTGATTGATTATGGTTTTTTATCGACTGCCGATCTTTTAAAAGCGATATAATGGGTTTCCAGTATTTCGCTGTAGACCCCGCCGCTACAGGATCCTTTAATGCTTACCTTATCGCCGACCTTCAATTCTTTTGCTTCGGATAAATGCTGTTCCTGGAAGGCGAAGATGACATACGATCCGGTAAGCGTATCCACGAATTTAATGTTGGCGGTTGTATCCGCGGCCTCTACGGCAGAAACTATGCCAGTTACGGAAATGATCTTCTCCGTATATTTTTTATTGGCTTCCGCTTCATTGGTTTCAAATTCCTTGATAAAATCCAACGCATTTACAGAATAAGCGGCTTTTCTTTCCGAGGTATCGGTAAACTTTTCGGTAAGGATGTACCACACCGCGGCAGCACCCGCTAATACGAGCACCAGCACTGCAAGGCTAATACGTTTCCACAATTTTTTATTTAATGCCATATATAAATCTCTAAGTTAAAGGTAATAAGTAAAGGGCAAATGTACAATGTTTAAACATTGAAATTACACTTTCCCGTAATTTTTCCTTTTTAAGGATCGTTAAAAGTAAGCCCGGGAGTTGCCAGCGGCTTGTTTGCAGAGTTTTAACTTAATGTTAAAAATTTTGTTAGCACTATTATGGCCTGTAGCAAATACTGAAAAAATCAATTTTCATATCTTCACCGCTCAAAAAACAACCGTGAGGGGAAACCGCGTACCTACAATAATGCTCTTCGTTTTACTCCTGCTGTGCGGTATGCTCAACCCTGCAAGGGCCAGCGACAGCGATCATTACGAGCCTCGCCTCCGCACAAGTACGCAACAGCAGGCGCTTTCTTACCTCAACAGCCTGCACAGACTGCCGCAAAGCAGTCACTGGCACAACGTAATGCCGGGAAAATTCCTTAAGAACCTGTATGACAACGTGAATAACCCGCTGGGTATGTATGCGGGCAGGGGCACCAACTTTTGTGGTTATGGCGCCTTATCGTACCTCATCATCCACGACGATCCGCTGGCCTATTGCAAGTTCCTTGTTGAACTGTACAACAATGGCAAAGCAACACTCGGCAAGGTGAACTTCAAGCCGCCCCCCGAAATAAGAACCGCGGCGGGCGCTTTAAAATACAAGGGTATACTGGACATCCGCCCGGCCGAACAAATGTTTTACCTGAGCCTGGCCGACCAGTTCAAAGGTTACATAAACATCTTCAACCGGCATTACGACCCGGGTGACGAGGATGAATTCTGGGCCTCGGTCAATTATGCCAAGTTCAACCGGATGATCCGCAAGCTGCTGCACTACAAGGTTTCGGCCCGCGGCGCCGATATCATCCGCCCGCGCGTAGGCGATCTCTATACCTACATCAGCAAACACATCGGCGAAGGCACCACCGTATTGTACATCAACAACCGGCTGCTGCACAAAAAGAACCATGTGGAATTCAGCCTTGCCATCCCTACACATTTTTTAGTACTGGAAAGGATCAGCCGCAACGCGGAAGCCATTGTGCTCACCTACTGGGATTATGGCGGCAGGACCCAGGTAGAAGTTTCGGAAGCGTTCTTTAAAAAGATCACCTTCGGCATCAGCATCTGTTCAAAGAAGACTAATGAATAAACGCTTTGTACGATATGGCATTTTAAGCATCCTGCTTAGCGGCACGTTGTATGCCTGTTCGCCCAAAAATATCTCTTCGAAGTTTTATTACGAGAATGAACAGACCCTTGACCTGATCGAAAAATCGTACAAGGCACAACACCAGAAAAGGGAATTTGCGATCGCGTTCACCAATAAAAAATTCAAAACGCTTTCCTTCGAGATCATCACCGATTCCATGACCTACATCAACGAGTACGACCTGGATGACCCGGCCATGGCACCGATGCTGGCAAAATACAACCTCGACATTAACGAAGTACTTGGATTGGCAAAACTGATGAAACTGATCCGCTGCACCTGGGTAAATAATTTCGATTACTACATCAATGAAAAAAAACATTCGCTTACGTTCATTTCCATCAGGCCGGTAGCGCTCAATGCACCTTTCACCTACAAGGAATATTATATCCTTACGTATTTCAACCAACCGCAAACCTTCGATGAAAGCGGCAGGCTGCTTACGGGCCGCGAAGCGCGGAAATTACACAGGATCAACGGGGAAATTTTCCACCGTATTAATGATAAGGTTTGTTATACGATCTCGGCGAGGTTTAGATAAAATGCAATGTTTGGTGTTTGGTGTTGTGAGCATGTTAACAGAATTAGTTTTTATCTCCTGCTTCAACTATTCTTCAATGCGCGAATAATCGTTTTTCACAGGGATGCACAAGAGGGATTGCACAGCGGGGCACAGAGCATACCCGGTAGATTGAACTACTTGCCCTGGCATACGCTATACATTTCTAACCTGCCTGCCGGCAGGCAGGTTCCTAATTCATAATCTCTAATTAAAGAAGATTTCCGTGGCGCCATAACCATACGCATGATGGTATTGGTTCACAAAGGATTTTACTTCTTTTTTCAGGCGCAATATTTCATGTATCTCGTCGCGGAGTTTGCCGGTACCCACGCCGTGGATGATGGTAAGTTCGCGCTGTTTGTGCGCTACGGCGAGGTCGTAGTATTTTTCAAATTCCTTTAGTTGTAAAGTGAGTATCTCAAAATTATCCAGTTGCTGCCAGTTATCCACCAGCTTTTCAATGTGCAGGTCCACCACCGTACGGGCCGGTGGCAAATGCTCCCTTCCTTTCGACGCATCGTAAATGCGGAAGCCGGCATTGCCGAGGCGACTGAGATCAACTTTTTCTTCTTCCACTTTATCGGGGTATGTTTCAAACAAAGCATAGGCAAAACGCGGCTCGTTCTTCAACTGCAACTCTTCTATCTTTTTAAACAATTGCTTGCCTTTCAATTTAAGCCCTGTTTCAAAAAAAGGCGCTTTCTTTTTATTTTCTTCCGGCAGGGAAAATTCGAAATCAAAGCGCGGGTTATCGCTCAGATCTTCAAAATCTGCATCGTGCAAATAAAATTCCTGCTGCGGGTGGATGGTATTGTGCAGGTTGAAAATACTTTCGCCGCCCACGATAAGGTCGTATTTAAAATGATAGGTTTCTTTGTTCTCATTCACCAGGTGCAGTTTGAATTTTTCCACCACTTCATCATCAAAAACATCCTTGCTGTACACGGGTAAAAAAGAAAGCGAAACGCCCTGCCCGGTTTGCTCCTTGGGCTTCGCGCCTTCGCGCTGCACATTGTCGATATACACTTTCTTCTTTGCCTGCTGCCGCTGTTCGGTGAACATCTTAAAATATGGAAAATCTATCTGGTCGAGGTAAGCCGGGAACTTAACGCCCTTTACCTCTATCATCACCATTTTTTCATTCATGATGTCCACCACTTTACCTTCCTCGCTGGTGAGCAATACGATGATCTTATCTCCTACCTGGTATTTCATAAATTTATTATTCGTTTCTGTTTACCGGTCACAAATATATCAAACTCTTTTCGCTGCTGATTTGGCTGTTGCATAAAAAGCCCGGGAAACAATACCGCATTGATTTTTCTTTTTCATTTTTAAGTTATCAAAACACGACCATTTTATAAAGTTCCTGTAGCGGGAGACCTGCTCACGGCACTAGGCTGTACTTTCTCATTTACCATTCCAAATGCGCAAAAAGTGTTCCCGAAAAAACATCCACTGGTTGCCATCATCGCCGATGGGACCCAAAAAGAGAAGCGGCATTCCATAAAGGAACGCCGCTTCTCTTTTAATAAATTATCTCTATGCAGGTTCAGCCAGCTTACTTTTCCTGTACCCATACATAAAGTAGATCACCAGTCCAATCCCCAGCCAGGCCAGGAACCAAACCCAGTTGCTCTTCGTCATGCCGGTCAAAAGGTACATGCAGGTGATCAGTCCCATTAAGGGGATAAGTGAATATTTTTTTACGAATGCCAGCACCGAAAGCAGCAGGGCGAATATCCAGAACGTGATCAGCGATATCTTGGTGATGGCCACATCCATAAAGCTAACCTTACCTGCTGTATAATCGGCGTTATCGCTGAAGTCGAAGTTGAACAGGTCGGCAAAATAATCTTTCGACAATCCATAAGCCAGCGCCATAGAACCCAGCACGATCAGCGGGAAAAGGAATTGACCGTTGATATAAGGCAGGTTGAATTTCCCCGGTTCTTTTTCTTTCCGCGGTATCAGCAATACGCCGCCGCACACCAGCACAAAAGCGAAGAGCGTGGCGATGCTCGTAAAGTCGAGCACGAAAGTTTTATCGGTAAACAAAATAGGCAACCCTACTACCACGCCGGTAATGATGGTGGCGAAGGAAGGTGTTTTAAACTTCGGGTGTATCTTCTGGAATACCGGTGGCAACAGGCCATCGCGGCTCATGCTCATCCAGATCCGCGGTTGTCCCATTTGAAAAACAAGCAATACGCTTGTCATGGCCACTACGGCGCAGATCGCTACCAGGAACTGCATCCAGCCAATGTTGAGGTTTTGCGGTTCAAAGATAAAAGCCAGCGGGTCGCCCACCCCATCAAAGTTGCGGTAGTTAACGGCGCCGGTCAATACCAGTGTCAACAGTATATAAATAACGGTACAGATCACCAAGGAAAGGATCATGCCGCGCGGCAGGTCGCGTTGCGGGTTCTTACTTTCTTCCGCCAGTACACTCACGGCATCGAAGCCGATGTAGGCAAAGAAAACGCTGGCAACGGCGGTCATCACACCGCTGAAACCATTGGGCATAAACGATTTCACGCCCGCATCGTCCGGCGGTGTCCAGTTCGGTGTAAGCCCGTTGGAGAATACGAGGTAACCGCCCACGAGGATGATGAGCAGTACCACGGCCAGTTTCAATACCACCATGATGTTGCTGAAGTTGCGGCTTTCTTTGATGCCCCTGTATACAAGACAGGTGATGAGCAGGTTGATGATCACGGCCGGCACGTCGAGGATGATGCGCAGGTTACCCAGCATCGGCGCCGTTTCCCAGGCGGAGATGATCTCTTTGTTGGTGCTGCCGCCATTAACCGCGTGCTTGGCTTCCATATAACTGGTGCTCAGCCAGGCCGGTATGTCGAGGCCCAGTTTGCCCAGGAAAGAAGTAAAATAATCGCTCCAGCTATAGGCCACGTAAATGTTGCCGATGGAATATTCCATGATGAGCGCCCAGCCGATGATCCACGCAAGTAACTCACCAAAGCTCGCGTAGGCATACGTATAGGCGCTACCGGCAACGGGTATGCGGCTTGCAAATTCGGAGTAACAAAAAGCCGTGAAGGCACAGGCAATACCGGTGATGATAAATAATACGACTACTCCCGGGCCGCCGTTGAATACCGCGCCGCCGAGGCTGCTGAAACTACCTGCACCCAGGATAGCAGCGATGCCGAAAAAGGTAAGGTCGCGCACGGAAAGCACCCGCTTTAAACTACCGCCGCCACCATGCGGATCATCTCCACCTTCGGCAAGGATATTTTCGATCTTTTTTGTACGGAACAAAGAATTGGACATAGCAGGTTGTTTTGGTTTGTTTTGAGGCTTTAAATTAAGGAAAAAAAATTACACGAATTTTGGTCACGAATTGCACGAATTGTTTTTATTACACGGATTAAGCGGATTACACAGGTTGCTACGCCGCCGCCTGGTCTTTGACCGACGGCTTTCTTATTTTTATTACACGAATTTGGGAGGCACGAACCTGCCTGCCGGCAGACAGGTTACACGAATTGTTTTTTTATTACACAGACTAAGCGGATTACACGGATTGCTGCACGAAATCTTGCTAGCTCCTTCTCCTTTGAAAAAGGGTTGGGGATAATGCTTTTTTCGCTTATTGTTCCAGCGGAACAACATATCGGTGGCGCAAAAAAAAGTAGAATCACTGCGCTCCGTAGGTGCGCTACAAAAGATTATTAAACGCTTTGCATTAAAAAAGAAGGTGGTATTTAAACAATCAGGACAATCATCCTAATCAGCCCTAACCTGCCTGCCGGCAGGCAGGTCACAGTTCAGACAATTATCCTAATAGTCTCTCTGTATCAAATAATCCGCCAGTTCCCTCAACGGCGCTTTCCGGGCATTCAGCACGGCAATGTCTTCCAGGTGTTGCAGCGCGGTTTGAAGGTATTTATCTTTCAATTCGGAAGCCCAGGCATCTACTTTGCAATCGCGGAAGATCTGTAAAACCCTTTCCACTTTATCGGGCGGGTTGCTGTTCATTAATGCTTTCAGTTCTTCCAGTTGCGCCGGGTTGGCCGTTTCCAGCGCATGGATCATCAGGAAGGTTTTTTTATTGGAGAGGATATCGCCGCCCACCTGCTTGCCGAATTTCTCCGGGTCGCCGAACGCATCGAGGTAATCGTCCTGCACCTGGAACGCAACGCCGAGGTGCTTACCGAATTCGTACAGGTGGCGCTGGTTGCCTTCGCCCGCACCGCCGAGGATGGCGCCCAGTTGCAGGCTGGCAGCCAATAACACCGAGGTCTTCAGCGTGATCATCCGCACATACTCTTCCATGGCCACGGTTTGCTGCTGTTCAAAATCCATGTCGATCTGCTGCCCCTCGCACACTTCCTTCGAGGTTTGGTTGAACAACAAAATGATCTTCTGCACGTATTCCGGCTTTACTTTCGTCAGGTAATCGTAGGCCTGGGCAAACATCACATCCCCGGCCAGTATCGCCGTTGCTTCGCCGTATTTCGCGTGCACGGTCGGCATGCCGCGGCGCAGGGGCGCTTTGTCCATGATGTCGTCGTGTATCAAACTAAAATTATGGAACAGCTCTATCGCCGTGGCCACGTGGTAAGCATCGGGCTGTATCGTTTCAAACAATTCATTACCCATCAGCACGCAAACCGGGCGGATGCGCTTGCCGCCCAGTCCCAAAATGTATTGCGCGGGATCGTATAAGGTAGGTGTATGATCGGGAAAATGACGCGTATTGAAGCGGGCTTCAAATAGCTGCGAAAGTGCGGTGAATGACTGCATAGAATGATAAAGGAAAGCACATCGTTAGCATGCCTTCTTCCCTGTTTAAATTTATTTTTTCTTTTTAACCGGCGCCGCTTTGGCTGCCGGGCGTTTACGGTTACCGGCCGCAGGTTTAGCTTTACCAGGCTGCCCTTTGGAGCCCTGGGCCCTGCCTTTTGGGTTTTGACTTTTTACTTTTGAATTATCTCCTTTATTCCCCTGCCCCTTCTGCGGCACCCATTCATAATCCAACTGGCGTTTGCTCAAATTTGCTGCCACCACTTTTATCCTGACGGTATCGCCCATGCGGAATTTCTGTTTCGTATTCAATCCCACCAACGCATAATCCGCTTCATCCAGCCTGAAGTCGTCGTAATCTGCCAGGTCGCGCACGGTTACCATGCCCTCGCATTTGTAATTCACCGTTTCCACGAAGAAGCCAAAAGCCGCCACGCCGCTGATGATGCCGTCCATTTCTTCACCCAGGTGATCCTGCATGAACTCTACCTGTTTGTATTTATTACCCGCACGCTCCGATTCCATCGCCTTCCGTTCGCGCTCACTGCAATGCTTGCATTTCTCCTCCATCTTCTTGTCTATCTTAATGTCCTTGTCCAGGCACTCCTGCAAAATCCGGTGCACCAGCACGTCCGGGTAACGGCGTATCGGCGAAGTAAAATGGCAGTAATGTTCAAAGCCCAACCCATAGTGGCCGATGTTCTCCGACGTATAGATCGCTTTCGCCATCGTACGGATGCCCAACTGCTCCAGCACGTGCTGCTCCGGTTTGCCTTCCACGTCTTTCATCAGTTTATTGAAGGATTTCGCCACGGCCATTTCATCGTTCATGTCGAACTGGTAACCGAATTTTTTAGCGAAAGCAACAAACGGTTTTAATTTTTCCTCATCGGGCGTATCGTGTATCCGGTAAGGGAATGGTATCGGTTCCTTGTTGATCTTGATCTTGGAAACATAGGCCGCAATGGTACGGTTGGCCAGCAGCATGAACTCTTCGATCAGCTTGTGCGCATCCTTGCTTTCCTTGATCTCTATCGCGATGGGTTTACCCTTTTCATCCAGTTTAAACCTTACCTCCTGCGAAGAAAAATTGATCGCCCCGGCTTTGAAACGCTCCGCCCGGAACTGTTTCGCCAGGTCGTTCAGCAACAGGATCGGTTTGTAATGCAGGCCGTCTTTCTTTTCAATGATCTCCTGCACTTCCTCGTAGGTAAAGCGGTGGTTGCTGTGGATGATCGTCCTGCCGATCCAGCTGTGCTTGATCTCCGCCCGGTTGTTGATCTGGAAGATGGCCGAAAAAGTATATTTATCCTCGTGCGGCCGCAGCGAACACAGTTCATTAGAAATGCGTTCCGGCAGCATCGGGTTCACGCGGTCCGGCAGGTACACGCTGGTGGCCCTTTCATAAGCCGCCTTGTCCAGGATAGAACCCGGTCTTACATAATGGCTCACGTCCGCAATGTGCACGCCTATTTCATAATTGCCATTGTCGAGGTTGCGTATCGAGAGGGCGTCATCAAAATCCTTCGCATCCACCGGGTCGATCGTAAAGGTTAGTATATCGCGGCAGTCCTTGCGTTTCTTCTGCTCTTCCCGCGTGATCACCTCCGACAGTTGTTCCGCTTCGTGTAATACTTCTTTGTCAAAACTCAGGGGGAACCCTGCTTCTATCAGTATTTCCTTCATCGCCATGTCGTTCTCATCCTCCGCTTTGATCACCGACACCACTTCGCCCTGCGGCTTTTTTTCGTTCTTGTCCCAGCTACGCAGTTTCACCACCACGCGGTCGTTGTCTTTGGCGCCGTTCAAATGTTCGGTTGCAATGTAAAAGTCAGGAATGGGTTTTTCCGATGCAGGTATGAAAAAGGCGAATCCTTTGCCCATTTGTATATTGCCTACAAAACTCGTTTGTTTTCTTTCCGCCACGTCCACGATCACGCCTTCTACCCTTTTGCCCGGTTGTGCATGTTTGCCTACCTGTACGCGCACGATGTCGCCGTGAAAAGCATGGTTAAAATCGTTGGGCCTCACCACGATGTCTTTGTCAACGCCCTCCACGATCACGAAACCCATGCCGCTGCGCGAAATATCGAGGCGACCTTTAACCGTTGCTGAAGAAGATGATTTTTTGGAAGTTTTTTTGTTCGTATTCATAAATGTATGCTACTTGTTTTTTTGCCGGCTGTAGAAGCCATGAGCAACATCGTTGTGTCACTCCCTTGTGCGTCATACCATTATTGGCCGATCCTGCACTGTATATCCCTGCAATTTACCAACAAATTGGTACATTAACTATTATTCGGCCTTTCTGCGGTTAAAAGTGGGCAGTTGACAGTTGGCGATTGGCGGTTGGCAGCGTACGGTGGATAAACTACCCGTTCAACAACAATGCTTCAAGTACTTTGAGCAATAAATAATAAACCCGTTCAACCGTGAATTGCAAACTGCCCCACCGCCAACTGTCAACCCTTACCGGTAAAATAATTAACTTCAATCCAAATTACCAAAGCATGGAAAACTACGACACGGTGGTAGCCGCCCTCAAAGGCTTAAAGGACAGGGGTTACACCCGCGATTTCAACATTGCCTTCGACCAGCTCACCTGTAGCAGCACCGGTACCTGCCTCCGCCCCGCCGATTTCGAGATCACCGAAGTGTATCGCTTTGAAGGCGCTACCGATCCTGCCGATGAAGACATTGTATATGCCATCGAATCAAAAGACGGCAACATAAAAGGCACGCTCACCAGCGCCTATGGTATGTACGCCGACGAAGTGAGCAACGAAATGGTACAAAAACTCGCCATGCACCGGTCTTCTTAAAATAAACGATCGCCAGGGAACGACCACTATTCGATAATGCGATACTATGAAAATGTGAAAATGAAATGCAACAGTTATCAATCATAGCCAATCATAACATCATTTTAAAAATCAAAGTTCAGGCATGAACAGAAGAAAATTTCTCCACCTCTCCGCCCTCACGGCCCCTTTACTGGCCGCTAAAGATACAATGGCTGGCCGTTTTGAGCCCGCAACAAAGCCCATCATCATTTCTACCTGGGATGGGCGCAGCATGAACGCTGAAGCCTGGAAGATACTGGCCAACAAGGGCAGGGCACTGGATGCCATAGAAACCGCGGGTGTATACATCGAAAACCAGCCCAGTTGCTGCGTGGGACTGGATGGCTATCCCGACCGCGACGGCATCGTTACGCTCGACGCCTGCATCATGGATGAGCACGCTAACATCGGTGCTGTAGCGGGTTTGGAGCGCATAAAGCACCCCGTTTCCGTAGCCAGGAAAGTGATGGAAAAAACGCCGCACGTGATCCTGGTCGGTGCCGGTGCCCAACAGTTTGCATTGGAGAACGGCTTTAAACTCGAAAGCGGCGAACTCTCCGAAGACGCAAAAAAAGCCTACGCCGAATGGCTCAAAAAAAGTGAATACAAACCCGTGATCAACATCGAAAGAAAAAAAGAGAACGGCCCCTTCGCCCCTGCCTTTTTCGACGATGGCGCGGCCAACCACGACACGATGGGCATGGTTGCGATGGACATGAGCGGGCGTTTATCCGGCGCCGTTACCACCAGCGGCATGGCCTACAAACTCCATGGCCGCGTAGGTGACTCGCCCATCATTGGCGCCGGCCTGTTCGTTGACAATGAAATAGGTGCGGCCACCAGCAGCGGCGTAGGCGAAGAAGTGATCCGCATCTGCGGTACGCACCTGGTGGTTGAATTTATGCGGCAGGGCAATTCGCCCGAACTGGCCTGTAAAAAAGCCGTGCAGCGCATCGTGAACCGGGACAGGGAAAAAGCAAAGACCTTACAGGTAGGCTTCCTCGCCTTAAATAAAAAAGGACAATACGGCGCCTACGCCATTCAAAAAGGATTTTCCTACAGCGTTAAAAGCAACGGTGAAGACCGCATGTACGAATCGAAATTTCTTCTTTAATGTGATAATACGAAAATGTGTAAATGTGACTGGTATCCGGTATCCGGTATCAAGTATCTAGTATCAAGTATCAAGTATCATGACCTACAAACTCGAAGTCATCGCCTTTAACACCGACAGCTGCAAAGCTGCGCAGGAAACAGGTGCGCACCGCGTAGAACTCTGTGCCAATCCGGGCGAAGGCGGTACCACGCCCTCCTATGGCTTCATCAAAGCCGCCCGGGAAATACTGGACATCGAATTGTACCCCATCATCCGCCCCCGTGGTGGTGATTTTTTATACAGCGATGCAGAATTTGAAGTAATGAAAACGGATGTACAAATGTGCCGCAACCTTGGCTGCGACGGCGTGGTAATTGGCATGCTGGATAAAGAGGGCAACATCGATAAAGCCCGCTGCAGTGTATTGGTGAACCTTGCCTACCCCATGGGCGTTACCTTTCACCGGGCGTTCGACCGGGTAAACGATCCGCAACAGGCTTTGGAAGATGTAATAGCAATTGGTTGCGAAAGGATACTCACCAGCGGGTTGGTACCACAGGCCACGGACGGTGCAACATTGATTGCAGAACTGGTGAAACAGGCTGATGGCCGCATCATCATCATGCCCGGCAGTGGAGTACGCGCCGGTAATATCGTAAGCCTGGCCAAACAAACCGGTGCCTTGGAATTTCACAGCTCTGCAAGGAAAAATTATCCAGGTAAAATGAATTATAGCAATCAAAAAATGAACGAGCAGTTGCAAACCGTTGGACTGGATGACGGGGAAGTGCAACAGCTACTCGCCAACCTTGCAACCATATAATCATGCTTTCCTGTTCGATTAAAAAAGTTGTTTTGCTGTTGCTGGTTGCACTGCGCATAACCGTTGGCGTTATTGCGCAGGATATCAGCGTGGAACTGAACAAAGGCTGGCAGTTTTCAAAAGCGGGCACCAACCAATGGAAGCCGGCCACCGTTCCCGGTACGGTGCATACTGACCTGCTCGCCAATAAACTCATTCCCGATCCTTTTTTCGGCACCTATGAATCGAAATTAAAATGGATCGACAGTACCGGTTGGGAATACAAAACAAGGTTTGATGTTCCGGTTTCGCTATCATCAAAAGAAAACTTATCCCTCATATTCGATGGCCTGGACACCTATGCCGATGTATTCATGAACGGCCGGCTGATCCTGTGTGCCGACAATATGTTCCGCGGCTGGGAAGTCGATGTAAAAAAAATAGTAACATCCCGCGGAAACGAATTAAAGATCAGGTTCCATTCCGCCCTCAACACGGTCGACTCCATCGCGAAAACCAGGCTGCCATTGGTACTGCCCGACAACAACCGCGTGTATGCCCGCAAAGCGCAGTTCCAGTTTGGCTGGGATTGGGGACAAACATTTATTGGCTGTGGCATCTGGAAAAAAATAGAATTAAGAGCAGGTACAGGTAAAATAACACGTGCTGGGGTTCCTGTAAAACCCATGGCAAAACTCGTTCAGCAAGAAGACAGCGCCGGTGTTTCCTTTTACTTTGAAAAGAATGGCAAGCCTGTTTATATCAAAGGCGCCAACTACATTCCTTCAGATGTTTTTTTACCTCGTGTAAAGAAAGAAGGTTATCGCAAGATCATCCAAAGCGCCAAAGATGCCAACATGAATATGCTGCGCGTTTGGGGCGGCGGTATTTATGAAGCGGATGAATTTTATGATCTCTGTGATGAAATGGGCATCATGGTATGGCAGGATTTTATGTTTGCCGGCGGCATGTACCCGGGCGATGAATCCTTTTTCAGCAATGTAAAAGCAGAGGTCAAATATCAAATAGGAAGATTAAAAAAGCATCCCTGTATCGTGTTGTGGTGCGGCAACAACGAGATCGACGAAGCCTGGCACCACTGGGGCTGGCAAAACCAGTTTAACCTGCACGGCAAAGATTCGGCAACCATATGGAACGATTATACCCGGCTGTTTCGCGACAGCTTACGGGCATGGGTAAACGAATTTGACGGCCAGCGGCCCTACGTATCCACTTCACCGCAATTCGGCTGGGGCAATCCTAAAAGTTACCGCGAAGGCGACAGTCACTACTGGGGGCTTTGGTGGGGACTGGAAGACTGGGAAATATTTGAAAGCAAAACCGGGCGTTTTGTTAGTGAGTACGGCATGCAGGCGATGCCTAATTATGCAACGCTGCAAACCGTTATCCAACCTGCAGATCTTTATCTTTATTCTCCTGCAATCAATGCGCACCAGAAAGCGAATGACGGCTTCAATAAACTCAACCATTACCTCAACCGGTATTTTATCGATACGGTGAAGCTTAAAAAATTATCGGTCGAAGAGTATACTTATCTCACGCAGTGTCTTCAATATTATATTTTAAAGAACAGCATCGCCATTCACCGCAGCAAAGCGCCTTATAATATGGGTACGCTCTTGTGGCAGCTGAACGATTGCTGGCCGGTGAGCAGCTGGAGCATCACCGATTATTCCCGTGCTCCTAAGGCTGCCTGGTACGCGGTAAAAGAAGCTTACCGAGATGATGTATTGCCGGTAAAGGAAACCGTAAAGCCAAAAGACCTTAAGCTCAGTAAGCCAGCCTTCTCCATTACCCAAACGGCAAAAAGCATTTTCATCAGGTCCGACGTGGATGCGAAGTACGTGTACCTCTGTGTAGAAAAAGAACTGAACTTATCCGACAATTACTTCGACCTTAAAGCGGGCGAAACAAAGCAGGTGATGATAAGTAAAACCGGTACTGCAGGAAAGTTAAAGTTGCAAGTGCTGTCGCTCTATGATGTATTTGCGAAATAGAAGGGTTGAAACCGAATAGCCTTTGTAATTTCTGAGGCCGTTATTATTCATGAACACTGTGGAAATAACATATTTGACGGTATAAGTCAAAGGATAAACGCACTGTTGATGCGGAACTGCTGCTCAAGGATTCGTTCAGCAGCTTTTGCCAGGCTTTTATTACCGGGCAACCTCGTAATGAAACACTGAAGCCCCGGAATTTAATATTTTCGTGTTTAAGGGTTTCAACATAACCTGCTCCTTTATTTGGTCCGTAAGTTCTAACCCCTTCCCTTTACTAACCGGGTGAATACAAACCTGGAGTTCATCAATAAAACCACTGTTTAACAGTTGAATGATCAAAATCCGGTTGCCTGCCAAAATGTAGTTCCCGGTTTGCTGTTGGAATACCAGGATTTTTTCATTAAGCGGTAGCCCGAAAGCTGTGCATTGACTGTTCGCGGCTTGCAGCGTGCAGGAAATACTTTTTTTTGCGTTTTGTCTAACGCCATCCAATATTACTCCCGGGCAATAAATTTTCCCCTTTTCTCCTTCGCCACTTATAAACCCAGGGCAGCCGCTTTCCCCCGTAAAGAAGCCCGATCTAAGTTGTTAAAATAACACCGTTTTTAGCAAGGTATGTTTGCTTTATAAATAAATAATTTATGAAAATAACAATTACACTTTTTATCGCTTTGCTTTTTGCGAAGCTGTCTTTTTCTCAGCGTATCGAAAGACAACTTGTTGCAACTGCCGGGAACACGTTAACCGGCGGAGGATATGCACTTTCTTTTTCGATAGGAGAAGTTGCTGTTATTGGTTTACCTGCCTCAAGCTTTCAGCCAAAAAATTTCAGTGGCTATCTGCAATTTGCCAGTATCGGCTTTCAACAACCACATGTGGCCTTAACGGGTAATTACCTGCAGCAAAGCTGGGTATCTGCTTACCCCAATCCTGCGGTTTCTTTTGTACGCCTGGATGTACACGGATTTGAAAACCAGGTAAACTGGGTTCGGATTTTCGATATGAGCGGCAGGCAGGTGCTTACACCAACTTATGCTTTTAAAGCGGGAAGTATGGAAGTAAATGTCAGCAGCCTGCCAGCGGGGTATTACATTATAACCGTTATGGAGGAAATCACGCACAAAACAGCTTCTACCAAAATTCTAAAGGTCAACTGATCAATATTCAAATCAAATAACTTATAAAAAAATAAATCATGAAAAAGTTTACATTAACATTGCTTACTGCAATACTATTATCTTCTCTTCTTTTGGCTCAGAATGCACCGCAGGGCTTTAACTACCAGGGTGTTGCCAGGAACGGTGCAGGAACGGTCATTACCAATTCAACTATAGGCATGCGTTTTAGCCTGCACAACAATACCGCAAATGGTGCAGTTGTATATAGCGAAACAAAAACGATAACAACAGATCAATACGGCGTTTTTTCATTGGTAATTGGCAGCGGCACACCGGTACAGGGAACGTTTAATTCCATAAACTGGGGTAGCGGCAATAAATACCTGCAGGTAGAAATGGATCCAAAGGGAGGAAACAAGTATGTAGATATGGGCACTACGCAACTGATGAGTGTGCCATTTGCATTATTTGCAGCAACAGGTAATACTGGTGCAACAGGTCCCCAGGGGCCGGTAGGAAATACGGGTGCTACAGGCCCGCAAGGCGCTGTGGGTGCTACCGGTCCACAGGGACCAATCGGTTTAACCGGTGCAACTGGTCCACAGGGTCCGCAAGGCCCAACCGGTTTAACCGGTGCAACTGGTCCCCAGGGTCCGCAAGGAAACACTGGCCCGGCAGGCCCTACAGGTCCGCAGGGGCCACAGGGTGTACCCGGTTCAATAGGTGTAGGACCTGCAACGGGCGACCTTACCGGAAATTATCCTAATCCGAAGGTCCAGGGATTATTGGGTGCGCCGATAGACCAGGCTTCTATTGGTTTTTTCGACGGTGGTAAGGTTATTAAAGTAAATGACCTTGGTACTAAATTCATTTTGGGCCCGGCGCTGGAAACATATCAAAGCGTAAATATTGCACATCTGAATCTTAACGGTAACGGCAGCCGCCCCGTAATTACAAGAAGTCCTGATAACAGCAACCTGATGCCCATGGCATACGGTTATTACAACGGTTTAACCCAAACCCTCAGCGCAAATACATCCAATGTAACGGTAACTAGGTTTGGCGTAGGTAAATATGATATACAAATTAACGGGGTTACGATTGGCGTAGGTCCATGGACGCCGGTAACCATGTGTACCCTGGGTTCAAACGGTGGCTTTTCCGGCGGGCTGATAGCCGCTTACCCAAGTGGTGCCCCGCACGTTACGGTTAATACTTATAATCCAAACGGCACAGATGCTGATGCAGTATTCAATTTTATTATTTACAATCGTTAATTGGCGGTAATACCGGCGAGGTTCATTTATGAGATGGTAATTATATGAAAAAGCAAGAGAAGAAAAGTATGAGGCGTAATTTTAGCAAGCTGCCTCATCAGCATAGTTTCGATTGGCTGCTCTTTGCTTTCATTACATTTGTTATTATCTTGTTGGTAGTTACAATAAGTATCTGAAATGCTCATTAATAAAACAGTATGCGATTTTTACTGATCATTTTCGGTAGTCTTTTTGTACAGGTTGTTGCTGCACAGCCGTTCAATTTTACAACTTACAGGGAGGCTAACGGCCTCCCTTCGGGTTATATTGAAAGTGCTATGGAAGATAGCCGCGGTTACTTATGGCTGTCAACTTTTGGCGGTATGAGCCGGTTCGACGGGCAACATTTTGTGAACTATGGCGTCAAAGAAGGACTGCCGTCAAACCTGGTAGATTTCATTACAGAGGATAAGAGAGGACGGCTTTGGATAACTACCAGGAAAGGTATCTCTATTTTCAACGGGAAAACATTTAAAACTTTTCCTTACCTGCCGGATACTACGGCCACTACATTTTATAATTTTACAAACCTGCAGGAAGATGGCAATATTCATACGGCCATCTATGATAAGCTATATCGGGCTGCCGGCGATACGTTAATACCGGAAATACCGGAACCGGGATTTAAAGACAGTATGATCAGGAACAGGGGAATGCTTAAGAACGGCATTAAAGTAATTTCCACGTACAATACCATTTACATACTTTATCCATCCGGCAAAAAAAGAACGATCACAGGCCTCTCTGAAGGTTATATTATCTTAAATTTTCAAAAAAAACCGGCAAACAGCTTTTGTGTTCTGGCAAGTACGGGGGTGTATCGCTGGGAGAATGATACCCTCACACGGGTTTCAACGCTTCAATTTAAGAACCAGATACTAACCGCTGTATTTGAAGATGAAAAAAAAAGGATATGGACGGCAGCAGAAGGAAAAGGAGTAAAAATAATAAACACAGTAACCGGTGCCGTTGATTCACTAAACGATTTGCCAATATTGGTTACAAGCTTTTACCAGGACAGGCAAAAGACCATATGGATCTCTACGTTCAGGGGATTGGTTAAAGTTACCGAGGGTTTTATTTCACATTATACAACAGCTAACGGCCTTACTTCGGATGATATCCGGGGTGCCGGAAAACTGGATAACGAAAGTATTTACCTGGGCAGTAACATCATTACCAACGGGAGGCTGCAGCAATACCCTGCAGCTGTGAAAAAAACAATGACCAACAGCAGCTTTTTTGGTAACGTAGCCTGTATGGCAAAAACTGGCAACGGGAATACCTGGATCTTTACATATACCAACCGTTCTTTTATTTATAACGGCACCGGTATTACAGAGCAAACAGCCAAAACACATGGTTTATTTATAGGCGACGCTTTTAATGACAAATACGGGGGACCGGTATGGCTGGCAGCCGGGAAAAGGATATACGGATTGCAGGGCGACAGCATACATATACTGTTTGACCGCCAGCAAAACGGTACCGCATTCAAAAATGTGAAAGCAGTAAAAAAAGATAATTGGGGAAATACCTGGATAAATGACGGGGGCAGCGTTTTATTAAAAAAAGGAGACCTTATCACCAATGTTACAGCCCGCCTGCAGTTGCCGGCAAATGTAGCTGCAGAAATGTGCTACAGTGACAGTAGCGGCTGGTGGTTTACAACTGCCGGCTACGGGGCCATTCATTTAAAACATATGGCAAACGGCAGTATGGTAAAGAACCTGAATTTTAATAAGGAGAACGGTCTTGTTAATGACAATGTGCTGAGCATAACCACCGATAAAAATAATTTCCTCTGGATTGCCTCTTATGGCGGGCTTTGCTATATCGACCTGAACAAAACCGTTAATGGAAAACATATTGTACACTATGTGCATCAGGATGAAGGGCTTGATGTACCCAACTGGAATCTTGCTTACCTGCAAAAAGATAATGAAGGAAATGTATGGCTGGGCGTAAGTAACGGTATTTATAAAATTGATATCGAACGGCTGCCGGGAGGTACCCTGGCTCCGGATATCCATATCAATAACATCAGCATCGCCAATGATAATAATGACTGGAAAAACAATAGCTCAGGAGACAGTAATTATTTCGGCTGGCCGCAGCATCATATTTTTAAACATGATCAGAATAACATCAGTTTTTTCTTTAAGGGTATCAATTTAAAGAACGGCCAGGTTAGCTACAGCTATATACTTAAAGGGCAGGATAAGGAGTGGATAACGGGTGTTAACACCGAAAGCATTACTTACAATAATCTGCCACCGGGCAAGTACAGCTTTATGGTAAAAGCAATAAATGATGATGGCATAGAAAGCGCAATACCCGCGACATTTAAATTCGAGATATGGCCGCCATTCTGGCAAACCTGGTGGTTTCGTTTTATCATTGGCATTACCTGCGTGGCGCTCATCTATATTTTTGTAAAACAGCGGGATAAAAATGCTTCGCACAAAAACGACCTGCAACTGCAAATGAGCGAGTTGAGGCTACAGGCGGTACAATCGCAGATGAACCCGCACTTCATTTTTAATTCGCTCAATTCTATACAGAATTATATCGTTCAGAATAACCAGATAGAGGCGGCAAGGTATCTTTCCAGGTTTTCCAAGCTTATACGAAGGATACTCGACAATTCCCATCACCGTTTCTTAAAACCGGAAGATATTCTTGAAACATTGAAAATGTATGTGGAGTTGGAAGCCTTCCGTTTTAATAATGAATTTACTTACTCGTTTCATCTTGATACATCAGACGAAAGAATACATGAAGTTGAATTGCCCCCGATGCTTTTACAGCCCTATGTTGAAAATGCCATCTTACACGGACTGATGCCTAAAGAGGGCGATAAACATTTATCAGTAAGTCTTTTTATAGAAGAGGACACTTTTATTTGTATAATAGAAGATAACGGAAAAGGCAGAACACCTAAAGAAAACAGCAGCCACATCAGCAGGGGCGAAAAGTTGACACAAAGTATGCTGGAGAGTATAAGCACAGCGGCAAAAGAAACGGCCTCTGTAACTTACCATGACCTGAAAGACAACAACAATAAGGCTTTGGGAACCAAACTGGTTATCAGGATACCGGTAGCAAAAATTTAAACTACTTAAAATTATCATGAGCTTAAGCACCATATTAATAGATGATGAAATAAACAGCCGGCAGGCCCTCAGGAATTTACTGACACAGCTATGCCCGGATGTACACATTGCAGGCGAAGCAAAAAGTGCAGATGCGGGTATTCAATTGATCAATACATTGAAACCACAACTGGTGTTTCTTGATATACAAATGCCGGGTAAAACAGGATTTGATCTCCTGGCCTCGCTGGATAAAATTGATTTTGATGTTGTATTCACCACTGCTTTTCATGAGTATGCAGTAAAGGCATTTCGTTTTAGTGCCATTGATTATTTATTGAAACCGATTGACCCCGACGACCTGGTGGCTGCTGTAAATAAAGCTGTAAAAAAACAAACACCTGCTTCGGCAGGCCAGGTAGATCTGCTGAAACAACTTTGGCAACAGCTTTCTGCTGATAAAAAAGCAAAAAACGAAAACCAAAAACTTGCACTACCCACACAGGAAGGCATTCACCTTGCAGAAGTTAAAGACATTGTGCGTTGTGAGTCTCTGGGCTCCTATACCAAATTTTATTTAAGCTCAGGCGAAAAACTGGTTACCTCCCGGCTTATTAAAGATTACGAAGAGATATTGACAGAATATGGCTTTTTCAGGGTTCATCAATCCTACATCATCAATATACAGCATATAAAAAAATACGTTAAGGGTGATGGCGGGCAGGTATGGATGAGCGACGGTGAAGAAATAGAAGTTGCAAGAAGAAGAAAAGATGATTTCCTTGCTGCGATAAATCGCTTTTTTGTGAATGGTAAATAATGTACCCTCCACGCGCGTTCTCTTTACCGGCTGCTGTTACAAAAGGGTGCCACCTGCGGGGTAATGCGTTGTGCCAGGGGTGCAAATAAACCAGCATGCAGTACCAAGAACGAACCTGCAATGAAATGTGTGCTAACTAAGCCGGGCGATCAACAATAACCTACTGTTGAAAGCCAGCTGAAAAGCCTCACAGCGACTCGGGAGCAGTAGCATATATAACCGTTTTGATTGCTTACCTTTTCGAAAACACCTGCACATTTCAATGTTTGAACCGTAGTAAAATCTTGATTCCTGCTAAATTCGTGGAAATATTTTTTACCTGTATGATAACCAACCTTAAAGCAGCGTTGCTTGCCGAACATTCAAAAGCGCAATGTGAACGCATCGTGCAGTGGGTAGGCAAAGATCAAAAAAGGTTCGATGAATTGTTCACGCTTTTTTTGCACGGCGAATACCGCGTGGTACAGCGTGCCGCGTGGCCGGTAAGCTATTGTGTGATCGCGCACCCGGGCCTTATTAAAAAACACTGGAAAAAATTAGTCGGCAATTTACACAAGCCCGGTATTCACAATGCAGTAAAACGCAACAGTATCCGCCTGCTGCAGGACATCGAGATCCCCGAAGCCTATGAAGGCAGGATCATGGACATTTGTTTTGCCTTTGCCGGTTCGCCAACCGAAGCGATCGCCGTAAAGGCCTTCGCACTAACGGTACTGGGTAACCTGGCAAAAAAATATCCCGACATCATCCCTGAACTGGAAGTATTGATAGAAGATAATATACCGCACGCCACGCCTGCTTTTAAAAGCCGTGCGAAAAAATTACTGGAGGAATTTAATAAAAAATAAACCCGTCAGCGCCTGTAGGCTGTGATCTCCGAAACCCATTGCCCGGTACGGTATATCTTGTAGGTTTCCACAACGATCATCGCTTTTTTATAATAGAAGAACCTTTTGGTTTGTGGTTTACCGGGTTGTTTCATCACGTCTTCGATCTTTACCACGGGCAGGCAATCCTTTACCTGCTGCGCCATCTTTTCAAATTCGTTGACGGCTTTGGCAGAATCGGTACCGTACTTTTTCATGAGGAAAATAGCTGTTGCATTGTTTCCAAATTCATCCAGCGAGATCTTTGCAGAAACGGCGCCTGCTAATTGATAGGTAGATTCGAATTCCGTATCATTTTCCGTTATCATTTTACCCTGCAGGCTAGTCAGGCTATCGTTAGAAGCGATGTCGCCGAGCCGGGCTACCTGTTCACAAAATTTTTTATTGCCTTGTGCCCATAGTAACGTACTCATTAATACCAGCGGTAATACAACCAGTTTTTTCATCTTTATCCTTTCCTGCAAAACTAGGCAGGCGTCATCGCTTTCTTGTCCGTAGTATTGGGTATAATTGGCAGCGGCGTTTTGGGCAGCTCGTCTTTCGCCCTGAAGATCAGCCGGAGATTTTGATCGCGTGTAAAGTAGTTATACAGCCAGTTTGAAAAAACGAAGAAGCGGTTCTTCACGCCCACGATCAGCATCAGGTGCAGGAACATCCACACCAGCCAGGCGAAGATGCCGCCGAAATGGAGCTTGGGTTTGGGAATATCCACCACCGCCAGGTTGCGGCCCACGGTAGCCATGCTGCCTTTATCGTTGTAAACAAATTCTTCCAGTTGTTTGCTGCTGCTTTTCATTTCTATCCGGCGGAGGTTTTCCGCCAGCATTTCTGCCTGTTGCATGGCTACCGGGGCTACCTGCGGGTGGCCTTTGGGATAAGCGGGTTCTTCCATGTAGGCCACATCTCCTATGGCATACACATCCTTCAATCCCATCACGGTGCAATGCCTGTCCACCTTTATCCGGTTGCCCTTTGCCACCAGTGAAGGATCGATGCCATCGGGTACATTGCCTTTTATACCGGCCGCCCAGATCACAGTTTTGGTTGGGATGGTTTTGCCGTCCTTTAGCACCACCGTTTCACCATCGTAATTTTCCATCAGCGTATTCGTCATTACAGTCACGCCTAAACGCTTAAGGTATTTGCAGGATTGTTCACTCGATTTTTCACTCATCACGCCCAATGTTTTACCGGTGCCTTCCAGCAGGAAAATATTCATCTTGCTGAAATCGAGTTCGGGATAGTCTTTCGGTAATACGAACCGTTTCATATCTGCGATGGCCCCGCTCAGTTCCACGCCGGTTGGTCCCCCGCCCACAATAACGATGTTCATCAGCCGCTGCAGTTCCAGCGGGTCGGCCACCCTTTCCGCTTTTTCAAAATTATCCAGCAGCCGGAAGCGCAGTTGCAAAGCTTCCAGCGTACTTTTCATGGGCAAAGCATGGTCCACCAGGTTTTGATTGCCGAAAAAATTCGTGTCCGCACCCGTAGCGATCACCAGGGCATCATATTCAAAATCGCCCACGTCGGTCAGCACCGTTTTG
>Ga0247804_10000138_pt1 | contig 34815 bp, 34 predicted proteins | sample UWRJL029104C1_FD_181142 | JGI IMG/M metagenome (GOLD analysis project Ga0247804, IMG submission 181142) | Plant litter microbial communities from Arlington Agricultural Research Station in Wisconsin, United States - UWRJ-L029-104C-1 | ecosystem: Environmental > Terrestrial > Plant litter >... | reverse complement strand
TTAGCGCTTAATACCGATTATGCTTATTATGCTCCAGTGTAGCTTATTTACGGGCATCGAGCAAACTCTCTACTCCTGGTAATTTCTCACCAGCCATAAGTTCAAGCCCTGCTCCTCCACCAGTTGAAACATGGGTAAAGCTTTGGCCCTCATTGCCGTCCCACTTCAAGACAAAATCCGCCGTATCACCACCACCAATAATAGAGGTCGTTTCTGGGTGGGTGGCCAAAGTCAGGGCCAAGCGAGCCGAACCATGGGCAAAGGCTGGGATTTCTGCGTATCCTAATGTCCCATTCCAAATGACCGTTTTCGCTCCGCTCAGCTCTTCAATCATCCGTTTAATCGAAGCATCGCCGATGTCGAGCGCCATATCATCACTTTTGATACTGCCCAGATTCACAACGTGCCGCTTGGCATCAGTTGTCGCGTGTTTTGCCACCGCTACATCACTTGGCAAGATAATAAATTCTTCAACTTCCCCGCCGGCTTTTTTATGAGCAGCCGTATAGATACGATCGAGTTCTTTGTTTTCAGTCGTCTCCAGAACGCTCGCCCCCATGGCATGACCTTTGTAATTCAAGAATGTATTGGCCATTGCCCCACCGACAATAATCTTATCGGCAACTTTCACAAATCGCTCAATCACCGCAATCTTATCGCTAATTTTGGCGCCACCGAGCACTGCCACAAAAGGCCGGGCCGGCTTCGTCATAGCACTAGTAATTGTCTCATATTCACGCTCGAGCAAAAGCCCGGCAACACTGGGGATACACAATGTAATGGCATGCGTACTGGCATGCGCCCGGTGTACCACCCCAAAGCCATCTTGCACAAAGTAACGAGCGCCCGTCGCAGTAGCGATCTTTTTCGCAAAGGCGTCGTCATCAGCCTCTTCTTCTTTATAAAAGCGAAGGTTCTGTAACAACGTAATCGTATTCGGTGGGCTCTTTTTCACCGCTTGTACGACTTTATCGCCGATACAATCATCAACAAATTGCACCGGATGCCCGATAAGTTTTGCGAGGCGCTCCCCAATTGGCTCCAGGCTCAAAGCTGCATCACGGCCTTCCGGGCGCCCCAGGTGGCTGATAATAACAATTTTACAGTGGTGTTCCAGCAAATATTGAAGCGTTGGCAGGCTGGCTTTAATGCGCAAGTCATCACTGATCTTGCCTTTTCGATCAAGGGGTACATTGTAATCAACTCGAACCAGCACAACTTGGTTATCGAGCGGTACATCGCGAATTGTTAGTTTGAAAAAACTCAAGTGGGCCCACCCTTTTTATATGCTCTTATTCTAGCACGCGGACTTTGATCGTGTCTGTAGTTCCGATGATACCAGGTTGCTGGCCGCTGACGATAATAACGGTAGTCGGTTCATCGCCAAAGAGGCCTTCGGCTTTCAATTCCTTTGCAAGATCGAATCCAGCATCTTCACTGTCTGGGCGCACATAGCTGCGGTTGGCGTAGTTCAAACCAAGTTGCTGAGCAGCCCGCAGTTCACTCGTTACGCTAATAATCGGCAAGTTAGGACGGTGAGAAGCGATATTGGCTGCGGTTGCGCCAGATTTTGTTTCAGCAATAATCGCAGAAACACCCAGTTGTTCGGCAAGCTTGACTGCAGCGGTACTAATCGCATCAAGTTGGATGTTCCGTGCCACGACGACGTCATGTATAGGGGCAACCGGAGCGTTTTCTTGCGTGTAAAGAATCACCTTCTTCATCGCGGCTACAGTTTCGAGAGGATATTTACCATTGGCCGTTTCATCTGAAAGCATAACAGTGTCCGCACCTTGAATAACGGCGTTCGCCACGTCACTTACTTCAGCGCGAGTTGGTTCTGGGTTGTCTACCATACTCATCATCATTTGTGTCGCTACAACGCTGAGTTTTCCGTACTTACGGCAAAGGGCGATAATACGGCGCTGTACAATTGGCACCACTTCAGCACCAACTTCTACGGCAAGGTCACCACGCGCAACCATCACGGCGTCACTGGCTTTAACGATCTCTTCAAGGGCGTCGTCTTTAATCGCTGCTTTGGTTTCTACCTTAGCGATAATTTGCGCTTTTGAACCACCAGCAACCAAGATTTGGCGTAGGGCGTGAATGTCATCAGCACTTTGAATAAAGCTAATTGCCACAAAGTCGAAGTCCTTTTTCAAGCCATATTCAATATCTTCGAGGTCTTTAGGGGTGAGAATGTCTCCACCGAAGTCGGTATCTGGCAGATTAATACCCTTCTTGCTCATCAAAGTTCCGTCGTTTTCAACGCGGAGCTTAATAGCAGTTGCTGAAGGAATTTCAATGACTGTTGTGCGAACTTTACCATCATAAATATAGATCGGTTCGCCAATTTTTACCTTTTCAGCCAAATTGTACTGAATAGGAAAAGTCATACCATTGTGCTCTGCGGCGTAATCAAGAATGATTTCGTCACCCTTTTTAACAGAAGCGTTTTCATTCAACATACCAAGGCGGATCTTTGGGCCTTGAAGGTCTTGGAGGATCGCAACCGGTTTACCGTTCTTCTTTTGAGCATCGCGGATCCACTGCAGTTGCAGGTCGCGCTCTTCGTGTGTACCGTGGCTAAAGTTAAGGCGCAGGCCATTTGCCCCAGCAGCGATCAGTTCTTCGATCATTTCTGGTGAGTTAGTCGCAGGACCAACCGTTGCTAAGATTTTTGTGCGCTTGAAAATCATTCCCATAGTATAAAATCCTTCTTTTGTGGTGAATTGTTGGTAGTTTAGTCGAATTATTGACTGTTTCGCTTGGTGATCTCACGGAGAATCGAACTCCGATTGCCAGGATGAAAACCTGGTGTCCTAACCGTTAGACGATGAGACCATCAAACGAACAAGTCAAAAAACATCTGTTCGACTCGAAGAATTGTATCAAAAAAACCCCTGTTTGGCTAGGGGTTAGAGGCAACAAAATGGTGTGAGCCGCGAGGGATGACCGAATGGCCACCCCCCGCGGGTGAGCTCGCCTTACGTATTAGCGAGCTACATGCTCATCTCGAAAGTGTCACGATCACGCAAACGAGAGAACTGAGGTGCCTGCCGAAGGCTGAGAGCGCGCGATCCGGTATATCCGGCGGCGGCGCGCTGCCTGGTTCCGACGAGGAACCTTCTTGCAGAGGCGGAGTGCCTCCTTCATGAGCTCCCATTCGGCGTCAGCAGACACCTCGAGGGGGTCGAGCAGTTTCTTGATGACCGGCAACCCTCGGTACTGACCGAGAATTGTTGTCGCCGATTCAGCAATGCGCTGCTCGTCCTTGGTCATGTTCTTAAAGAACACCTGCGCCTTCGGGTCGTTGTAAGTGCGGTTGATCCACCCCGACAGGGCCTTGGCGACCCTTGTGTCAGGAGTGTTCTTCTTTACCCGCAAGACCCTACTTGGCACTTCGTGACCAACATGGAGTATTGTCATACTTACCCTTCATTACCTACAAGCGGCCTTCTCGGCCCCCACAGCCACAAAGCGAGAATCGCCCAGTGTGTCACCTGCTATAGTTCGGTCGCCCGTATTCCTAGCATTTATACACCCCTTGACAATATGTGTCAAATATTCTCATCTAGCGTTACCTAGAGAGGCCTACCACTAGATCTAGCGCCACCTCTCAAAAAGCTTGTGCTTTTACTATATTTGTTGCCTACCTTATTGACATTTAAGCATTAATGTGATACATTTATAACATCATTCATCACTGGGCAGTGAGGCTTAGGCGGTGGAGAGGTCGTTAACAAATCAGATCATTACAGTACATGTCCTGATGCCCCTTTTATTAGGAGCGTCTCGATGAGTACACGGTTTCAGTTAGACACCGGGCCATTTCGGTCAAACGTCTGCACGAGCGCATTAAGGGAGGAAAAACCCATGCGACTCACCACCATCAAGAAGGCTGTTGCCATTGGTGCCCTTGCGGCGCTTGTGACGACGGGCCTGGCAGGCTGCACGCTGCTGCCTGGAGACGAAGGATCCGACAAGGACTGCTTCGCAATCAGTGCACCTGTTGAAAACGCCCTGACCGAACCCCTCAAGGTTCAGAAGGACGTCGAAGACAAGTGCCCGGGTGAACTGACCCAGGCAGAGCTGATGACGCTCCTCGACATCGACGACGACCTCGACTACGAGTACCCGCAAAGCTTTCTTGACCTGGTCAAGAAGTACGGGTACAAGACCGAGATCATCAACGGCGAAGAGGTACCCGTTCTCGTAGCAGGCACAACGAAATCGGTTGAGGACAAGATCTCGACCGATGCCATCCTGGCGCCACTCATCGACCGGTCTCCGGAAGAGGTTATGGCGCACATGCTTGCTGAGCCCGACTATGCCGGGCATATCATCAGCGGTTTGTTCCGCACCCCGATCGGTGACACCACCTTCGGCGCGATGACCAACAACAGCAAGTGGATGACTACCTGGGAAGACCCTGCCGACATTGACGACTGGGCCGAAGCGGCGATTGCGGGCGACGATGAGATTCGTCTGCTTGCAGCAAAGAAAATCGCGCTCCCGGTGTTCCTGCTCAAACACCTCATTGACTCTGGTATTCAGGATGACTCGGCTATCTTCCACTTCCGCCTCACGGTGGAGACAAGTGGTGGCGTGCTGGACATCAACCAGAGTGCACCGGAAGAGGACATTCCCGAATTCGCGCTCGTCACCGAGCCGTACAACGGAACGTTCCTGGTGCTCGAGGTCATCTACAAGGGGCAGACAACCTGCACGATGCGAGTGGGCATTAATGTCATGGACGGGCGCTACGCCTACCTTGGCTGCAAAGCCCCTCCGCCGGAAGTCGGTTGTGTTACCTGCGTGGTCACGCCTCCGTGCTACACCTGCCTTACCGGCAAGAATGGCCACATCCCCTACGCTGGCATGGACGACACGGAAGACTCGGGTGAAGGAATTGAACCTCCTGCCCCGGCTCCGACCGAACCGCCCTCGCCTCCGGCACCCGTCATCACAACTCCGCCTCCGCCGCCCCCTGTAGTCCAACCGGACGAAGGTGGCGACAGCGACGGACACGTGGACGGCTAACCCACCCTTGAACGGACGTGCAGCCCTTTAGCTGCACGTCCGTTCGGGTGAATCTCATCGATGAGTCAATTCGACTCGGACATGTACATGCAATGATCTGATTTGTAACATTAAAAACTAGGCAATAAATGTTTTCGATCTTAGTATTTTATATAAACTTTGATTCTCTCTGCGAGATGAATCAATAAAGGAGAACCCAATATGAGCAAACTTATGTCTCTCATCCGTCGTGCTCCTAAGCGTGTTAGCGCTGTCGCATTAATGATTGCAGCTGCAGTTATTATCCCTGCGTCATTGCTTGCTTGGGGACCAGGACGTGCAACGTTCACGATGGCAAGTCCTGCGGGATATGTCACATTTAACTCGATCACCGACAACCCAGTTCAAGGTGACGAACGCAACTTCATGCAAGTTCGCGAAGTAAACGCGAGTAACACAACCTACGCTGATGATATTAGCCTGGTTGATGGTCACGAATACGTGATCAACATGTATTACCACAACAATGCTTCGACTACGCTTAACGATGCTGCGCATGGTTACGCAGGTATCGCACACGGTGCATATGTCAAAGCGGAAATTCCAGCTGTTGTCCCTAAGGGCAGCACCGGAACTATCGCCGAAGGTTACATCGGTGCAAGTAACGCAGTCATCAAGGACACTAGCGGCAACGTTATTCCTGGTGCAAAAGAAGTGTGGGATGAAGTAAAATTCAAGAACACATCAGGTAGCGACATGTCGCTTGCCTACGTTCCTGGATCAACAACCATTCACAACTTCGGTAAAACAAATGGCATGGCTTTGGCTGATTCAATCGTTACAAGCGGCGCAACTATCGGTTTCGACGCAATTAACGGTGATATCCCTGGTTGTAACGAATTCTCAGGATTTGTTACCTTCCGCGTTAAAGCAACGCAGCCAAACTTCACAATTTCTAAAGAAGTTCGTGTTGCTGGTCAAACCGAATACAAAGAGAATGTTACAGCTAACCCTGGCGACACTCTCGAATACCGTATTCAATATGCAAACACTGGCTCTACTCGCCAAGAAGATGTTGTTGTTAAAGACACGCTTCCCGCACACGTAAGCTACATTGCAGGATCAACAACTTTGAAGAATGCAGCAAACCCTAACAGCAAGGCTGTCAGCGACAACTTGACTGGTGTTGGTATCAACATTGGTTCATACACCGCTGGCTCAAATGCCTTCCTTTACTTCAAGGGTAAGGTTGCAGCTAAGAATGAATTGACTTGTGGAACATCAACACTTGTTAATAAAGCCTCTGCAATCGTTGGCACAAGTTCTAAAGACGACACCGCATCTACAACAGTAAATGTAGAGTGTAAGCCAAACGAATGTAAGCCTGGTATTCCAGTTGGTGACGCACGCTGTAACCCAACACAAGAATGTCTTCCAGGCATCCCAGTTGGCGACAAGCGCTGTGAAACTGTTCCTGAACTACCAAAAACAGGTCCAACAGAAAACATTGTTGCCTTCCTTGGCTTAGGTGCCTTGATTGCCGGTATTGCGTATTACGTAGCCAGCCGTCGTGCCCTCAACCAATAATCGAGTCTGACCGCTCTCACTACTGAAGCGATTCAGGCCAAATAACCCCCACCGTTAAACGTGGGGGTTATTTTTGTTATAATGACAATATATGGCAAACAAGCAGAAGAAAAAACGCAACAAAGTCTACCAAGGCGCCGACGCCGCAGTCACTCGCCCGGTCATTACAAAAGTCTCAGCCGTCAATCGCTCAAAAGTAGGGCAGTGGTGGTTTGATCACAAACGGATCGCTCGCCCAGTCCTCATCGGTACTGGCGTCGTCGCTTTTCTTATCGTTCTAATCGTCGAACTTATTCGCATCACCTCGGGCGCTTAGTTTTTAGGAATCGGCAAGCGGAATCCAAATGTGCTTCCCTTGCCTTCTTTTGATTCAAAAATAGTTTTGCCGTCGTGGGCATCGATCACCTTTTTAGCAAGGAATAGCCCCACGCCCGTCCCATCGGGGCGTTGCTTGCGCGCATTAGTTGCCCGGAAGAACTTCCCAAACAATTGATCCTGTTCTTTTACTGGCACGCCTATACCCGTATCTTTAACAGTAAACATCACTTCTTTGCCTTCAACCGATAGGCTTACCTTAATTGTCGAATTATCTTTCGAGTAATAAATAGCATTGTCCGCAAAGTTCATAATCACCTGGCGGAATTTCGATTCATCAAGATTTAATTCTGGAAAATTCTTTGGTTCTTTATACGTAAATTTCTGGCCCCGTGCGGCGGCATTCGGTAGCAGACTCTCAAGTTCTTGCGCCACCACTTTGGCGAGATTAATTGGGTGTTTTTCAATAATGAACTTCCCCGTTTGCAAGCGCGACACATTCAAGAAGTCGCCGATCAAGCGGACCATGCGCTCACTACTCAAAAAAGCTTCATCAAGCAGGTGCTTCTGCTGCGGCGATACCTTTCCGACATCACCTTCAACTATCATGCTGATGTAGCCTTTAATGCTCGTCAGCGGCGTCCGCAGTTGGTGGCTAGCCATACTGATGAATTCGTCTTTCGCTTCGTCGAGGCGCTGCAGCTGGGCATTGCTGGCACGGAGCTCTTTGGTGGCGCTGCCGATGCGCTGTTCCAGATTTGCATTCAAATCTTTCACCTCTTGAACAGACAGCGCGTTCTGAATTGCAATCAATAACTCATCAGCAATTGTACCAAGCAGGCGCATGTCGCGGCGGGTATAGCCCCCACTGCGCTTTTCACCCAAACATACATAGCCCAGCACACCCGTACTACGAACCAATGGCAAAATGAGCGCGATACGATGACTATTTAATAATCGTTTCATAACGTGATCGTGGCTAAAATTATTTTCTTGGATAATCTCTACTTTATTGGTGGCAATATATTCATCAATAAAGCGGGCATCTTGGAGTGGCAAACTAGCATGTTTATTAGTCCCAGTTGAAAGGTGATGGTGCTCGCCCGTATAGACAAAGAAGAAGGCCTGCTCTGACTTTAAAGTCGTTGCGAGTATATTGGCCGTTCGCTCTAAAAGCGCTCGCAGATCATTGGTCGAACTTAGCGTCTGATTAATCTCTTTAAAGAAGTCATCAGTGCTGTAATTGTCACGGTAAAAAACTCTGTCAGTTAATTTATCGAAGAACTTTTTAATTGGCTGCAGCAACAAGGCCATTACTAAAGCTGCGATAACATTGAGTGTCATCTGGCCGGTTGAAACAATCGAACTATTCAGTGCGATCGCCACCGCATAGGCGATAGCAAAATAGACAGCCGCTAGCGTTGCAAAGGTCGCAAGATAGGCGACACCTCGAACAATTGCCAAGCGGACATCAAACAAACTATAGCGCGCAATGGCATAGGCGATCATTGCAATGAAAACAGTCGCACCCGCTGGGCCTAATTGAATGAAAGTGTAATTGCCAAAGATAGGAAGCGCTAAATTAAAAGTTGTGCCAATCACCGAAGCGATAATGACGCCATACATCACCAACTTAATTTGCCTGCGCAATATTCGGCCAGCGTTACGACGACTTATCACTAACAAGACGCAGGCCGTCAGCAGATAGCCCACGAGAAGCACGGCGTAGACCAAAATTCCCACCTGGCGCGTCACAATCTCGGCGCCCTCCACACTCATCCCTACCACACCTGGCAGCGCCGAAGCGATCGCTCCAACATATCCTACGACGAGGAAAACGCCAATCCAAAAGCCTAACTTTTTTTGCACCAATCGCAGCGTAAAAAATACTGTTTGCACGGCTACCAACATAGCGGCCGCATAACTAATAAGTGCGACTATAAAGCGATAAGCTTCCGGGCCCACTGCAAATACGACGTTGCTCGCAATCCATAGGGCAACAAAAACCGCCAGCCATAAGAAGGTAATACGCAAACGATTACTTCTTTCACCAAACCAGACAATCAATCCAATAATTACCGCAGCGACGGCCGCAAGCGTCGCAAGTAGCGGAGCGATCCACCCTATGAACATTAGATTTCGCTCGCCCTCATCGCTCGATGCGCAAAGCTACTCAGCTTTGAACCATCGGGTGGCTGATTGGCAAGTTCAGCAATCCAAGCCGGTTCAATTGACCCGAACGTCGAAGGCTTTTCGTCGCCTGGAAGAATTGCACTACCCAAGATAGCGACCTCAACATCCTGCTTTTGCAACCAAGCGATCATCCCTTCATCAAGTGCAAACACCCACAAAGGATTAACATCCCCTGCTAACTGGCACTGCTGCAGCCCTGCACCAAATAGCCGCGGAATAGCATCATGTCGCGTGCGATAAGGAACATCTCTCCCGACGGCCAAGCGTGTTAAATCCCATACCGGTCGAGTCGCATCAATGGCACCACTTTTTTCTACTTCATCATGAATTGATGAATGCTGAACCATATCCCAGCTTAGCGTTTGGTTATAACTTTCTATCGGCGTCAAACGCATACCAGCAATAAGCACCTCATTCGCATCGTAGAGTGTGATCTGCTTCGTATTCTGATTTTCGTCGTAGGCATCAAATTCACCACCTTCGGCGTGCCAGCCTTTTTCGTCCATTAATTCTTGGCGCATTGCCATCCATTCAGCAAAACCAATATCATGTGGCGTCAATATGCGTGGATACAAAGCCCTTGGCAGCCGAGCGTCTTCGGGAGTGTGATGTTCAATATCCGATAATGTCATTCGTTTTATCTACCCTTTTGGTACTAGCATTCATTCTGGCTTCATTGTACCATCAAAGCATGACCAAAATAGCCATCATCGAAGACGACCCAGTGATTAGCCAAATGTATCGCATGAAATTTGAAGCCGATGGCTTTGAAGTGGAGCTTGCGAATAATGGCAAACGCGGCGTCGCCATGGTCGAGAGTTTCTCGCCCGACCTTATTTTGATGGACCTCCAGATGCCCGAAATGGACGGCACCGAAGCACTCAGCGTGATTCGCAAAAAATCATGGGGTAAAGATATTCCTGTCATCATCCTCACCAACCTCGGCGAAGAAGAATCGCCAAAAGAAATCCGAACACTCGGCATTCATAGCTATATTGTTAAAGCTGAGCTCACGCCGCGCCAGGTTGTCCAACGTGTCAAAGAAGCCCTCGGTGTTTAAGAGCGTTTAAGTCTTAGTGATTGTCGCGCTCGCGGCTTGAATCACATTATCAAATAGGGCGGTGATCGTCAGTGGGCCAACCCCGCCTTTTACAGGAGTGATCGTCAAATCATTTCGTTCGCGGACATCATCAGCAATATCCCCTACAATTTTGCCGCCTTCTGAGGCGGTCCCGGCATCAACCACTGCGGCACCGGGCTGTAACATTTGGCTGGTAATAAGCCCGGGTACGCCCGTTGCGGTGACAACAATAGCAGCCTCGCGCACAGCGTCACTCAAGTTATCCGTCGTATCATCGTACACGTTCACTTCTAGCCCATTCGTTCGCCAAAGCTTGGCAAGCGGCGCGCCCACCAGGCGACCATTGCCAACAATCGCAATCATCTTATTGCGGAGCTCTACATTATATCCAGCCAAAAGCCAGTCAATCGCCATTGCTGTTGCGGGCGTATACGTTGCATGTTCACCTAGCCCATCAACATCCTTCGCCGGTAAAACAGCGTTCACCGCTTCATCAGTTTGGGCAGGATCAGCCAAAGGCAGCTGAATAATAATGCCGTGTACTGTTGCGTCATCGTTTAACTGCCCAATCGTATTCATGAGTTCAGACTGTTCGATTTTGCGGACCTCAACTTCAATCAAAATTTCTTCGCCATATTCTTGCTTCAGTCGCACATACACATCGATCACCGAATTGTCAGTCGTTTGAATAATCGCGAGTTTTGGGAAGACGTGCGATGCCTGACGAAGCGCCCGCACTTGCCGTGCTTGGCGCTCTTGCATAAAGCCAACTAACTCTTTTCCATCAAGGGTTCTCATTGCTCTCAGCTTAACAAATCGTATGCTACAATGAAACCACTATGACATTTTTATCAACCCTCGCCGAGTACACAACAACCGTATCTACTAACTCAAACACTATCACAAGCGAAGAGGGCTACGCCGCAATCGCCGCGGTCACCATTGCCTCAATTGGCCTCATTTTGGTTGCGGGAATTATCGCCTACGTTCTTTCTGCAATCTTTCTCTCTCGTATCTTCAAAAAAGCTGGCGTCGATGGTTGGATCGCCTGGGTTCCTTTCTACAACACATGGAAACTACTTGAACTCGGTGGCCAACAAGGTTTCTGGGCAGTTCTAGCTATAGTCCCTATTATCAATTACGTTGCGGCCGTCTTTATGTACATCGCCATGTATCACATTGGCAAGAAACTTGGTAAAGACGGCACATTCGTCCTCCTTGCTATCTTTGTTCCAATTGTGTGGATTATCTGGCTCGCCGTAGACAAGTCAAAGTGGAACGACAAAGCTTCAACCGCTCCATCACTCGCAAAATAATTACTTCTTTTTCGCTACGGCTGGTCGCCCGATTCGGGTGACTACGTATACCAAGACGACGCCAAAGACGAGGATCAATGCGCTCGTGACCGCAATTTGTCCGTACCCACCGTTAGCTGGATTAAGGAATGGATAAGGATACCAATTGGCGATTGGGCCTCGCGCTAATGAGTACGCTAAGTAGGCGAGTGGGAATACCAGCCACCATAAGGCTTTTTTAAACTCGATGCGCCGGGATGGGGGATTCATAATCCAATCCAGCGCCACGGCAATCGGCATAATATAGTGCAGAACAATGTTATCCCAAGGAACGGCGGTTAAAGCGACACCCTCAATACCCGAAAGCAGCAAGGCGAATACGACGCCAGTAACAACCATATATAATGTGGCCGCTCCCCTGAAGGAATCAACTGCTATGCTCTTTTTATTTGCATACACTGCAAATGCACCCACCAGCAGCGCAATAACTGCAATGATATTACTTTCAACCGTAAAGAAACTAAAGAAGTTGGCAGGCGTAAATGATCCCCGCTCAACCGTTGCGGCGACTTCAGTAATAAGTGCGCTAAACCCTAGTAATGCAAAAACTAACTTGTATCCAGTGAGATAATTCTTATTCATGCTTATGACTATATCAGAATCGCAAATAAAAAACGCCAGGCGGATGCCGAGGCGTATTTTATGTTCATTGAATATATTTCTTGGAGGGCCAGGTGGGACTTGAACCCACGACATTCTGCTTAAGAGGCAGACGCTCTAACCAGCTGAGCTACTGGCCCATAAAGTGAACTTCCCCATTCTACTACTTTTAAGACTATTTTTCAATCTGTTAAATGAACTACTGCCAGGTACCGACATAGATGTAGCCACTTGATGCAACACCGACAAACTTTCCTCCATCACTTGAGCTCGCGAAGCCACGCCAAGCCTGAACTCCAATGCTCGTCCGCGCAACCCAAGTCCCGTTGATGGTAGAGGTCATAAGATAGTCACCAGTCGTTCCGGTTACCATCTTGCTGCCATCGTCAGAAACACTAGCACCGTATGTCCAGGCCGACGAAGTTGTCGTAATCGTGGTCGCAACTCGAGATGCGCCACCATTAATCGAGTAGTACGTCATATACGTCGTACTCGTACTTGCCATAAACGTTGAACACGTCGAATTACAAGCAATGTACCTCCAATATTCGCCACCCATCCCGCCAAGATTTGTCCAGCTCGTGCCGCTATCAACCGTTTTACGTATATTGTTACCGCTCGTCGGCGCTGCGAGAATCGTAGACCCGTCGTTTGCTATAGCGACGCCCGTCACGCTGGCGGCGATTGCCGTACGAGTTGTCCAAGTTGCCCCTAAATCACTCGAAATCACGACGTTTGAGCTTGTCGCTGCCGCCCCCGCAACAATCTTTGTGCCATCAGAAGACATATCAATCGAGGTCCACGGCTTCGTCCCAGCCGTTGTCTGATCCGTCCAGGTCACTCCAGAGTCAGCAGATGTCCAGATATCTCCAGACGTGACCGTCGCGGCGAGCTTCGTGCCATCGGCCGACATCGCAATCGCCGTCCAAGACGCCGATGGTGAGCCCGCCTGAACTGTCCAGGTCGCACCTGAATCAGACGATGTATAGATTCTGTTCGAAGTTGCAACGGCTCCAATTTTTGTGCCATCAGCCGACATAGCGACGCCTGTCCACGCCTTTGTACCCGTACTAGTCTGTGGCGTGATGGTTACGCTCGTAAATGTATTGGGCGTCGGGCCACCATCGGCAATATGCCCAGGACATGCTCCGCGAAGTGGTGCTCCCGTCTCCTGTGTCACATAATAACTAATACTACCCCTCGTTGCGGTGATACAAAACGTCCTTGGATCAACAGAATTATTTACAGTAAACTGGAAAGACGTTGCCCCGCTTGGCTTTAAGCAAACACTCCCAGCAACCGGCGTGGCCGCACAATCATTAGCAGTCGGGTACGAGCCATTGTCCACATGGAAAATTTTCATTTGCCGCCCTGCATTCCCAAGGTCAGCCTGAATCGCAGCCACATCGGCACGTCCAGAAATCCCACTAAATGCAATCAGTGCAATCGCCGCCAAGATACCTATCACGACAATAACAATGAGGAGCTCAACAATCGTGAACCCGTTTCTCTGTCTTAGAGGCAACATCATCCCATCAGTATGAAGCATGAGCTTAAAAAGAAGAAGGCCTCCAGCGAGACCTTCTCAATAATTTTGGTACACCCGGACGGATTCGAACCGCCGACCCTCTGTTCCGAAGACAGATGCTCTAATCCACTGAGCTACGGGTGCATATCTTGTACGAAAGTACAGGGGTGATTGTAGCATAAAATCAGGCAAAAGGATATAATCGAGCTCGAATGGAAGTCCACACAAACATACCACTGAAAAACTTTACGACCATGAAACTTGGCGGTCCAGCACGCTTCTTTGTCGAAGTTCGTTCGACCGATGAGCTCATCCTCGTCTATCGCAACGCTGTTTCTAAAAATCTTCCTGTATACATATTGGGCGGCGGCAGCAACACAATCGCTAAAGATGAAGGCTTTGCTGGGCTTGTGATCCATATCCGTATCCCCGGTTTTGAAATTATTAATGATGACATAAATACAACATCAATAAAAATTGGGGCAGGGGAGAGCTGGGACGAAACAGTAAGGCAAACTGTTGATATGCATCTCAGCGGCATTGAAGCGCTTTCTGCAATCCCGGGAACCATCGGTGGGGCACCGGTTCAAAATATTGGCGCCTACGGGCAAGAAGTCGCCGAGACCCTCGCCTCTGTAGAGGCTTACGATACCACCACAAATCAAATCGTCACCCTCGACAATGCTGCCTGTGGCTTTGCCTATCGCCATAGCATTTTCCGTGGTGAGGCCAAAGGCCGCTATATCATTACAAGCGTCACCCTGAGACTTTCAAAAAACCAACCCCAGCCGCCCTTCTACGAAGCACTGCAAACCTACTTTGACGAACACAAAATTACTTTATTTACGCAACAATCTGTACGCGCTGCCGTGATGGCCATTCGTGCCGACAAACTCCCCGACCCCGCCGTCAGACCAAACGCCGGCTCATTCTTTAAAAACGCCATCATTGAAGGCTGGCAACTCGACGAAATCAAAAAAACCCATCCAGATGTGAAGAATTTCACCATGCCCGAGGGTAAATTTAAAATACCCACTGGCTGGCTCATTGAAAATGCCGGCCTCAAAGGCCAGCTACTGCATGGTATGCGCGTCCATGATAAAAATACCCTCGTTTTAATCAACGAATCAGCAACCAGCTATAGTGATTTAGCTGCCGCCCGAGAAGAAATTATCACCAAAGTCCGTGACACATTTCGTATTGAAATTGAACAAGAACCGCTCGAGATCTAACAGCTTGCGATTTGTCGCCAAACCCCTTATGCTATAAGCATGCTGCAGCGAGGCTTTACTATAGTTGAAGTGATTATCACAATTACCATCATGGGTATTCTTATGGTAGTGGCGGTCGTTAATATTAGCGGCACTCAAGCGAGGGCCCGCGACGACGAACGCAAAGCCGATGTCGAAGCAATCGCATCGCAGCTCGAATCATACTTTAAAACCGGAACAGATGGCTCGGTAAACTTCAATCGCTACCCTACCACGAACTTAGTCAGTAGCGCTGCCCTCATGAAATCGACCTTGCGCGACATTGACCCAAAATCACTTACCGCTCCAGGCATTTCTGATCCTTTACAAAGCTTCATTGCCGCGACAAATAACATTCAAACGACTGCTGGCGTCACGCCACAACCTATCACCATCAACCAATACGTGTACCAGCCTATTAAACCCGACGGCTCCCTGTGTGTGACGGGCGATACCGATTGCCGAAAGTTCAATATCTATTACCACCTTGAATCTGACGATATGACCTACATGATCACGAGTAAAAATCAATGAGCAAGCATCAGCAAGGGTTCACTGCGGTTGAACTTCTCGTGACCCTCTTTGTCGCAGCTGCCTTTTTAGTAGCCGCTTATCAACTCTTTAACGTGGTGATCAAAGATGGCGGGCAAGCTCGAGCTGAAACAAAAGCGGGTAACGTTGCCTACGACTATCTACGCCGGTATTCGCCCTATGCAACTAACCCTTGCACGGCCTTAACACCACTAAGTAACTCATCAATTACTGTCGATGGCTTGAATAATGTTAAGATCACCGTCGCAATCACTTGCCCTCAATTCACAACAACAGGGATCTCTAAAGTAGAGGCAACTGTCACCTATAACAACGCCCAAACAGTCAAATACTCAACCTTTACCGATGGCAGCTCGGCTGGCACAGCCGATGTCACCGATGGTCTTGTCGCCTGGTGGAAGTTTAATGGGAATGCCAATACTTCTGTCGGAACAGTAAACGGCGTTGTGACCGGCGCGACACTCACCACTGGCCAGAATGGTCTCGCCAGTGGAGCCTACGCCTTCAATGGAACCGCCAGCCAATATATTTCATATAATTCGACATTCGGGATAGGAACGGGGAATTTCACCTTTTCTGCCTGGGTAAACCCAGCGGTTGCATCCGACACTGGTCAGTTCCTTAAAATTGGCGCTAGTGCAGCTAATGGTATTGGAATTGGCATGGGAAGTAGCTCATTTGAGAGTGCGGGGTCAAATCTTATCGTTCTCTATGAAAACGTCCGTTGGATCACTAACCTTAGCACAACAATCTCCACCGGGTGGCACCACATTGTTGTCACGTTTGATTCGAGCAGCGTGCCTACCGCCTATTACGACGGTGCTTTGAAAGGCTCTTCACCCGGAGCTGGCGCTATTGCTCCCACAACCACCTCTGTTACAAGCGGACAAAGCGGAAGCACACCAACGACCCGCGCTTTTAATGGCGCGATCGACGACATGCGACTATACAACCGTGCTCTATCAGCACTTGAAGTGAGCCAACTTGCTTCGAATGGGGCGAAGTAATGAAGATGCGCCAATCACTTCAGCAAGGATTCACCCTCATAGAAATGCTGGTAATTGCTCCAATTGTTGTCTTGGCGATTGGCGCTTTTTTAACAGTGATCATTAGTATGACCGGCGAGGTCCTTTCTTCGCGCGGTGCGAATGCACTTGCCTACGATGTTCAAGATGCTATGAACCGTATTGAAGCCGACATTAAACTCAGCACAACATTTCTTGAAACAAATAATGTCCCCCTCACTGCTGGGGGAGCGCAGGGATACAATAACGACAACACCTCAAACTTCACCAATGTCGGTGGCACAAGTGGGACAAGCCTCATCTTGAATCAGCTCGTCACAACCGGCAACCCCCTTTCTACAAGCAGTGGTATCGTCTACCTCCCTAATAAACCAAACGACTGCGCGAGCGCTCAGGTACAAAATAATACTCCTATGACAATGAATGTCGTGTATTTTGTAAAGAACGATCCAGCAAACAATAATCTCCCGACGCTTTGGCGCCGAACCATTATGCCCTCTACCTATGCCGATCCTGCCCAGCGCTGCGCCGAACCTTGGCAGCAACCTAGCTGTCTCCCCTATTACATGGCGAACAATACAGCAAGTTTCTGCAAAACAAATGATATTAAATTAGTGGCCGGCGTGAGCGCAGCAAATTTTGTAGTGCAGTACTTTACTTCTGCTAGCTCAACAACTGCCAACGCTAATGCCTCAGACACAGGAGTTACCGCTGAAACCCGTGCAGCAGCCCTGGTGAGCTCCCCAACAGCATCAATCTCAATCACCGCCGCACAATCGGTCGCAGGCCGTACCGTTGAACGCTCAGCAACGCTTCGCGCCACTCGCCTCGACACCAACGCCTCGACAATTGGCGCAACGCCCGTCCAATCTGCAATAGCCGCTGGCCCAACCGACGTGGTCGCTACCGGTGCCTCAGCAAGCCAAATTAATGTCTCATGGTATCCACCCGCAGGAGTCGCAACCAGCTATACGCTCCAATATTCTCGCAAGAGTGACTTTTCTTCACCAACAACAATTAACAACATTACTTCGACTTCGACTTCAATCACCGGGCTTTCCCAAGCAACCGTCTACTTCTTCAGAGTTTCTGCTACCAACAGCTTTGGAACGAGCCCTAATTCCACGACTGCCATGGGCACCTCAACCGGTGTTAATGTATGGAGTGCATACACAAGAATCATTGGGGTTGGTGACTGGAATCTTGATGGTAAAAACGACCTCGTTGGCTACAAAAGCAATGGTGATGTAGAGCTTCACTTGGGTAAGGGCGATAATACGTTCGGAGGAATTATCTCGCTCGCCAATATCGGAACTTCTTTAAAAAGTATCGTTGGACCAGGTACTCTCCCAAGTGGGGCTGCCCCAATTCTTTGGTGGACAAACACAGACGGCTCAGCCTACCTCTTAAAATCAGATGCTGGCACCGGCACGGCTGGGGGTGCGATCACTAGTGCTACAGCAGGAACGTTCTCAGCATGCACTGGAGTATTCGCTGCACCCTTGCTATACACTGCCAATAGCAATGTGGTGGTTGTGTGCCAGACCACAACCGTCAGCAATTACGCCCTCAGCAGTACTGGCGCCGCCTCGTTCCTTGTCACGAACGGAGGTGGATGGAATGGTTATAATACACTCGGCGTCTTCGGTGGAGGAGATTACAACATTGACGCCAAGGGCGAAATTATGGCTGTTGATAGCGGGGGGACACTCATTGTATATAACGGTAACGGCGCTGGTTGGCTCACCACAAACTTTACACTCGGCACTGGCTGGGGAACACCTAGCCGTGTGACCGGAGGCTGGGACTTCAATGGTGACAACAAGACCGATATTTTGCTCTATCTCACTGCTTCTAACCTATTCTGTATGTATAACGGTAACGGCGCCACCGGGCTCGCTGCTGGAGCGGCATGTTCTATCCCTATCAACTAACCGCTTGCGCTTACAAGCTAAGCTGAGTACCATGAAGAAAGATATGACACACATTCATTTACAAAACTCTCAAAAACGCGGTTTTACAATCGTGGAACTCTTGATTGTCATCGTGGTAATTGGTATTTTGGCTGCTATCACTATCGTTTCTTACAGCGGCATCACCGCCCGTGCTAACACCACCAGCGCCCAATCAAACGCTCAAACCGTCACGATTAAGGCAGAAATATTTAACTCTGAAACCAGCCGTTATCCCTACACGATAAGCGAGCTCACGAGTGATGCTTCAAAAAGCTACTATCTCTCACCTACCGCGCTCTCGTTTACTCTTGGTTCGACGCAGCCGGCGAGTCCAAATGTTCTGAAATTTATTAAATGCGGCACCACACCCAACTCAACTCAGGCAGATATCACCTCTGGAAGCAACAATCTTACCGGTATTCGTGTCTACTACTGGACCTACCACGGCACCCCCGGCGCAACCAACTTCTACACTGCTGGTGTTGATAGCGGCGCAGGTGTCGCGTGCCCGGCATCATAACCCATCTCAAAGCACCAAAAAGCTTGCGCTTATCGGTGCCGCGTAGTACATTAGTCTTAGAATAAATCACAATTTAAATAGGGGGCAACTCAGCATGAGTTTCAGCAATATCAAAACTAAATTACAAGCACAGCGCGGTTTCACTATCGTCGAGCTTTTGATTGTCATTGTGGTGATTGGTATTTTGGCTGCTATCACTATTGTTTCTTACAACGGTATTACAAACCGTGCCAACACTAACAGCGCAAAGGCAAACGCCACTTCATTCCTGAAGAAGGCTGAAATTTACGCTGCCGATGGGACAACCGGTAAATATCCTATTGTCGATACTGATCTGACTTCAGATTCATCAAAAAGCTACTACGTGGCTTCAAGTTTGATCATTAGTTATTCAACTACCGCGATTACATCTTCAACAACTAGCGCGGTTAGCACCGTCCGTGTACTGAAATGTTCATCGGCAGGTAGCACCGTACAATCTGCGATTAACGCAACTAACATTGTCGGGCTTAAAGCTTACTACGTAGACTTCACCACTGGTGTCGAAGCGACAACTCCGCTTACTGTTGGTAACACAACAAACTGTTCTACTACCTAGTAGATACATTCAAGATAAAATTGCGGCTCTCGGGCCGCAATTTTATTTTCACAATATAAGCAACTAGGCGCTTGGCAAAGGGAAGCCCTTGGCAAACTCATGAACTTCATCCGCCAAAGAGACTAAGACAGCAGGGTCTTCGCGACCGTCAATCGCCCGCTTCATCCATTCAGCAATCTGTTCCATATGCTCTTCTTTCAGGCCGCGCGTCGTTACGGCAGGGGTGCCTAAACGGATACCACTCGGGCGGAAGGGCGGCAATGGGTCATCAGCTACCGCATTAGCATTCAATGTCAGCCCAATCGCATCTAAGGCAGCTTCAGCTACCTTGCCATCGATACCAAAGCTCTTATACACGTCAGCAAGAATAAGGTGATTACTCGTACCACCAGTCACAAGTTGAAAGCCGCGTGCCGTGAGGGCGTCAGCCAATACAGAAGCGTTCTTCAATACCTGCGCAGCGTACACTTTAAACTCGGACTGCATTGCCTCATGAAAAGCCACAGCCTTTGCGGCAATTGAGTGCATATGCGGGCCACCTTGCATACCCGGAAAGATAGCGCGATCAATCAAGGTAGGAATATTTTCAATTGTTTTCTCTGGAGCACGGAGGGGATTACCGGCAATCCCCTTGGTTAGTATTAATCCGCCACGCGGGCCCCGAAGTGTCTTGTGGGTCGTCGTCGTCATCACATGGAAGCCGTGATCAAGTGGATTCTCGGCCACACCAGCGGCAATCAGCCCTGCAATATGCGCAACATCCGCCATCAGCAGCGCGCCGACTTCATTGCCAATCTCTGCAAACTTGTCATAATCCAAGTTGCGAGGGTACGCGCTAAACCCAGCCAAAATAATCTTTGGTTTATGTTCACGGGCGAGCATGCGTAAATGTTCGTAGTCAATCTCGCCAGTTGAAATATCTTTCATCTTATAGCGAACGAAGTTATAGAGCTGTGCGCTGCGCGTTACCGCTGCACCGTGAGTTAAGTGACCACCGTGGCTCAAATCCATCGCGAGGACTGTATCACCAGGTTCAAGCCATGCGCTATACACGGCTTCATTAGCTGGCGCACCCGAATGGGGTTGTACATTGGCGTGATCAGCATGGAATAGCTCTTTAGCTCGATCAATCGCCAGCTGCTCTACTTGGTCAGTAAACTCTTGGCCACCATAGTAACGGCGCCCTGGATAGCCTTCAGCGTATTTATTAGTAAAGACACTCCCCAGCGCCGCCAAGACATCACGGCTGACATAGTTCTCACTAGGGATTAATTCTAAGCCTAACCGCTCACGCTCTCCCTCGCCCGCAATAAGCATTGCGACCTGATCGTCATTCTGTACTACTGGTAAAGCTGGTGTATCTGCCATATGTCCCCTTTTGGCTTCATTATACCACCACTGGTAGCGTCTTGACTATATACCAGCCATGATATAACATAGTACTTATGCAACCTAAATCGTATACGTCAAAGATCGGTACCCTTATACAAGAGACCCGTCAAGCTCGTGGCATGACCCAAGCACAACTTGCAAAGGCCTTAAACACCAGCCAAAGTGCTATAAACCGCATCGAAAAGGGCGGACAAAATATCAGCCTTGATATGCTAGCGCGCATTAGTGATGTTTTGTCAAGTCAAATTGTCAGCCTTAATCAACCCGGAACAATCAATTTCCGTATTGAAGGCGGCCAGCAGCTTTCTGGGCATATTGTCGCTAAGACTAGTAAAAATGCAGCCGTTGCCTTGCTGTGCGCAGCGCTCCTGAACCGCGGCACGACAACATTACGACACGTTGCTCGTATTGAAGAAGTAAACCGTATCTTAGAGGTCTTAAATAGCATTGGCGTGAAGACTCGCTGGTTTGGTGACAACGATCTTGAAATTATTCCTCCAGCTAAACTCAAGCTCGAAAGCATGGATGTTGAGGCTGCTCGCAAAACCCGCAGCATTATCATGTTCCTAGGCCCACTTCTCCACCGCTATAAAACCTTCAATCTCCCTTACGCCGGCGGCTGTACTCTGGGCGAGCGAACTGTCGAGCCACACCTCGATGGCCTTGCTAACTTCGGGCTCACCGTTGCGACTGTTACCGGGCACTACGAGGTCACTGCCAAAGCGGTTCACCCTGAAAAGGCGATCGTTCTTTCCGAACGTGGTGACACAGTGACTGAAAACATCCTTATGGCCGCCGCCATGAACGATGGCGTGACTATTATTCGCAACGCCAGCCCGAACTATATGGTCCAAGACCTTTGTTTCTTCCTCGAAAAACTTGGCGTCAAGATTGAAGGCATCGGCACAACAACACTTACTGTTCGCGGCCAACGCGACATTAATAAGAATGTCGAATACGCCCCAGCTGAAGACCCAATTGAAGTCATGAGCTTCATTGCTGCCGCCATTGTGACAAAATCTGAAATTACCATTGAACGCGCCCCTATCGAATTCCTTGAAATCGAACTGAGCTTCCTGGAAAACATGGGCTTCCAGTACGAGCTATCCGACGAATATCTTGCATTAAACGGCAAAACTCGCCTCGTTGATATCACGACCAAGCCAAGCAATCTAAAGGCTCCAGTTGATAAGATTCACTCAATGCCGTTCCCGGGCCTTAACATCGATAACCTTCCTTTCTTTGCCGTTATTGCTGCAATGGCAAAAGGCCGCACGATGATCCACGACTGGGTTTACGAAAATCGCGCTATCTACCTTACGGAGCTTACAAAGCTTAATGTAAATGTTCAGCTCCTTGACCCGCACCGCATCTACATCGAAGGGCCTACCAAGTGGAAACCAGCCGAAGTCGTGACACCACCTGCGCTCCGTCCAGCAGTAGTGATCCTGCTCGGCATGCTGGCAGCACCTGGCGTTTCAACGCTCCGTAATATCTACTCGATTAACCGTGGATACGAAGACCTCGCCGAACGCCTCAACACACTCGGTGCGCGCATTTCAGTGATTCGCGATATTACTGAATAACCCTACTGTGGCTAAATCCCATCAGGGTTCGACCAGTCGGTCGCAATATCAAACCCAGTCGGATGATTCACCGCAAAGCCTCCGGTATCGTAGACTTTCCCCGTCCCTAAACTCGTTTCAACTAATGAACATTTCGGGTAACGCGAATAGTTGGCAGCAATCAGAATATAGCCCTGCGCGTCTACCTTCACGCCATCAGGTCGCACAGTATAGTAACCTGCTTGCCCGCAACTGCGCATGACGATGTTCATATTAAGATCGTAGTAGGTTTCACGATGCGACACGCCCTGGCTATCTGTCCAATACTGCGCGCCCTTTGATTTAGTCAGGCCACTGCCATCATTATGCAGGCCAATAACTTCAACCTGACTCGTGGCATTCTGAGTGACAATATTTGCAATTTCTACTCGTGAAACTTCCACGCCCTCTTTGACTTCAATCTGATAGCTAATACTCCGAAGCCCTGGCACACCAGCGGTCTGGGTCGCTCGGTAGCCTAGTGGACGGTCGGCGTCATACACAATTTGATTCCCTGCTGGAATTTCCTCATCAACTGAAATCGTCTGCACGCCCTCGCGCCACACGCGCACTTCTATGCCGGCAGAAATCGTTGTCGTAAGCGGGAGCGAAACCCGGTCATTCCTTCCTAAGGTAATATTCTTCTCTCTGAGCATGTCGCCAACCGTCTTCGTGATTGTACGCACCTCCGTCTTTTTGCCATACAAATCAAGAATCAGCGGCGTCGCCCGCAGGATCGTCAGTTGCAATCCAGCGCCATCATTCACAAAATCAGTCAAAGGCTGAAGCGTCGTGACATCTTCTGGATGAAAAGTAATCCCGACGTCTTTAGCAATCTGCTCAGCCGTTTGATACGGCGATACTGTCTTGACTCGTACTGCGCCATCCACCACTAGCACCGGCCGCGCTCGATAAATATTCACTTGATAATCGGTTGCAATAAGCTCTTGATCCACCGTAGGCTCAACTGTATCACGCGCGTCTAGTTCAATATGCTGCGCCTTAAGTGCCGCCCTTAACGTCTTCTCTTTGGAAAGAAACACGCTCGTTGTTCCGCGATCATGAACCGTCATGAGCCGCCCTTGTGGCTCCTCTGCACTAGCAATACTTACCGCCCCAAAAGACGAGACAATAAGAAATACAAGGATAAAAACAAAACGCCACACCATTTGCTTCATTATACCACTCAGCAACTGACGACAGTGGGCACCAGGTGTCTGATGCGCGATTTATCCGAACAAAATACTACTAAAATCCTGTAGCAATGGGAGCGTAATAATAATTCCAAAACCAATAAGTATCAGTCCGACAATGGCCCTGTTATGAGCAGAACTCTGCGCCTTCGACTTTATAAATGCTACTAAAGAAAAAATCAACGAAAGAATACCAAACAATGGCACAATAGTCGCTATCCAAAGATTAATAAGAAGCATAGGCAAGAGCAGCCAATAGCCCTGCGATTGGCTAATGCCATCAGGGAGCACAACATCCAAGATGCGAATAATGTGCACAAATACTATTGGTAGCAGCGCAATGATAGTAAGAACAATTGCAGCGCTCGCGAGCCCTCTTAGATATGTAGGTTCGACGATTGCAGCTGAAGGCTTCTTAAGCTTGTTATCCATATATATTATCTTAGCATAGCTAGGTTACTTCATTTCTTAAGCATTGTAGTCGCGTTTAGACGAGTCCTCTAATAAGGAAAGGGTGGCAACTTAGATGCAGCTGGCTTACTCTTCCTCTGCACAAAAATACTCACACCGCCCAGAAGGATCATCAATCCGATAAACCCTCCAAACAATAATGCACTCCATACAGTCATCGGATCAACCGAGGAGCCACCCTTTAGCCCTAGGTCAATATCAGCAATCCCAAGTAAAGCAAACAATATAGTGCCTAGGGTCAAGATCGTCGTTATCGCGCCTAGCGTAATCAGAATAATACCAAGCGTACCTAGCAATACAATTGTTGCCTTAGAACGTTTTTGTGTTTTTACCATAGCTAAATTGTACCATGCTTATGTTTTCGTGAAGTTCACTTTCCCAAGGAAAGTTTCATAGCCTAATCCATCACAGGGCCACCTTACCCTCGATGGTTGCATCCCCTGCCGCCGCATCACAAACTCACGGATATATGCTAAAATCTTCTCATGCTTAGATCATCAAACCTATCCAGTCCATACAAGGTATGGGATATGGCACTCATGATCAATTTCCTTGCCCTCCAAAGCCTCGGTGCTTTGTTGATGATTCCCTTCTTGCTTGGTTGGTTTGGCTCTTACTGTGAAAACAATTGTCGCGAAATGAGCCCGGACAGTATTCTTGCAAACCAAATCCTGGCCGCGCTTTTCGCAGTTCTTATCTTGATCAGCATCCCCTTATCGATTATTCTACTGCGAAAACACAAGATTAGCTTTTGGGTGCCTCTTGCATGCATCATTGTATCGATCATCGCCGTATTATTTGTTATGGTCGGCGGTGGCATACAAAATGGCTACCTATAATTAGAACTTATTGAGCGTAGAGTGAGCGAACGATCTCTTTCGCCACCTTGTACTCAGGATCGTTGATCAAATCCTCGACCTCACTTAAAGTAACTTTCGTGTTAGAATCTTCATTCGTAAATACACTAAGCGAGAAGAAGTAGTCTTCCCACGGAGAATCCATCTCGATGTACTCTGCCGAAGAGTCAAGTCCACATCGATCCTCGCCGACACTCAAGGAGTTGATACCTTGCGTTGCGCCATCGTTCTGATAAACGCCTGCATTGTAAATGAACTCACCCTGGAAATGCGTGACTATAACAGCGAGCTTAGCTGCTGGATAGCCAGGAATCGAGTCTACATCAAGCGCAATAACTGTGTTCGGAGTTTCATTGCACTTCGAATAGTTAGCTGGTTTGTTAGTCAAACCCTTATAGGTCACAAGTGAGACGTAAAACTTTCCTGATGGGCTTACAATTTTCGTCCCGTTCTTGAAGCTTGCAGCTGTTACCGCCTCTATCGTCCAGTTGCCAGGGTACTTAAGTGAAAGACCGGTGTCGTTTCTTTGGTCTGTTGCTGTCTTCTGATTTTCAAACAATACTACATTATCCGCAGTATCTTGGCTTATGGTCTCAGAGGGCTTGTTAATAAAGTTCTGCCAGAAAACAAAGCCCAGAAGCCCAAGCACTGCGACAATCAGAACAGTAATAATTACTGCGTGCAATGCGCTACCCTGTTCTTTAATTCGAGATTCCATTGATGCCCTTTCATGAAATAAATACTGGGGCTATTTAAGCATCTAGCAAGAATATGCACAAGCTATCTGGTGCGGCTGGATGTATGAAATTAGCACTGAAATTGATATTATCAAATCATGAAAACTACGTATGAAACGCTCGTTATTGGATCTGGGAATCATGCGTCACTTGAAATACCAAATAGTAATCTCAAAGACATAGGCGGAAATAAGCGGGCACCACTTAAAATTACGATTAATGGCTATACGTATCAAAGTACCGCAACGGGTGTAGATGGAAAATGCATGGTGGTCTTCCCTATGCGCGACCGCGAAGCAGCTGGCGCGAAAGCCGGTGACCTAGTTGAAGTTACGCTTGAGTTAGACAGTGGTTATCGAGAAGTAACTATGCCAAAAGAGCTTATAAATTCTTTGAAAGAGTCGGGTCTTACTGAAAAATTCGCCGCTCTTAATTATTCAAAGCGCAAAGAATTCGCAAGTTCTGTCAGTGAAGCCAAGGCAGACGAAACTCGTCAAAGGCGTATTGATAAAATTATCGTATCACTGAAATAATTTTATACAGCACTCTGGTGCAAATGAGAACCGTGCTGACTATTTCCAACTAAGCGTAAACCATGCAATTGCAACAGCAAATCCAACAAGCGCAAGTGTCGCATATTGGTTTGATGTTTTTGTGAGATTTTTCTTTGTGAATGCAAAGAATGAGTTGGCGTTAAGCGCATGGAGGACAAGACCGCCTATAAGTAATGGCAACCAGGCACTCGACTGCGCAGTGAGTAGGATTACAACTGCGAAAAATATATACTCAAACACAAACGCAAATTTAGGCACCGCCCATAATCCTAAGCCAACGTATGTATCGCCTTTTTTAGAACCAACGAGGGGTAAGTCTTTTATATGAACAACAGCATCTAATAGCCAGTGCGACAACGCTCCTAGCCAGAAAAATACAGCAACCCATACATTTTGATAGAGTAAGCCAAAAATTATCGATGGAATAAGGTTAAGAGCTGCAGAGCGCACCAGCGAATGCGAGTGAGGATACGAAGAAAATTTAATCGCTTTTTGCAATGGATTCATCGGACTTACTTTTACCTTTTCTTTACCAAGGTATACAAGTAGTGGCCATAAAAGATCCGGATAGGCTACTGCTACCGCAATCGGAAAGACAGGCGTTCCTGGTGCAATCGCTAGAATTGCTCCAGCCGCAGCATAATGTCCTATATACATATAGTAATCATAGCAGACCAGTATCAATTTTATTTCTAAAGCAATCTATATAAAAATAGAACTGCATTAACAGTTCTATTTTAGACAATTTCATTTGGTACAGCGTTTCGGTCGAAGTGAGAGACTTGCTTTATTTACAATAGTCGCTCGATTTGCCACTCTCTCCACTGCCACCAGGCAATGAAGCGAGGACCGCTTCGTCTTTAGCTGGCAGCCAACCCTCAAGCCAACAGACTGCATACCAGGCGTGCTCTTTTTGTGGGTGAAGTGATTGATATGCTGCCGACTTACTTGCTTCGTTTTGTTGGCGATAGTCATAAACGCCCCAGTCAAAGAATGTATTCTTTTCTGATGTCAGCCCAACTTTGGTAGCTAGGACATCTCCTTTTTTTATAAATACCGCCGGGTTCACATTTTCGATTCTTGAGTCCGCACTTGCGTCCGGAAGCTTATTAACAATTGCTTGCAAGTTCTCTGGTATGTCGTGTAGGTGGCCAAAACGTGTCATGACGCCACAATTATTCATAATATCGAAGCCATATTGTATTTCTGTCGTTCCTTGGGCAAAATTACGTGTCGCCTTTACGATATACCCATCAAAAGGAGCAGTAACTGTAATTTTATTATCGATGGAGTTATCGAATCGTAAACCACCATGTGGCTTATACTGCCCCCTTGTTTCGCCTGGATATAAGACAGATGTCGCTTTACTAAGATCTGCAGGTGCACTTAACATGGGTTGAGAAGGGCACTCAGGTGGCGTTTGAGTACTCTGCCAACCATCTTCCCGCTGTTGCCAAATAGACCCAGTGTCAGAGGCGACTTGTCGAGTTTGATTATTATCCTCACTTTTTGAAATAAAAACAAAGATAAGTGCTCCTATAATCGTGATCACGGCAACAATAATCAAAACAATAAGGACGTGCGAACCATGCTGTGGATTCTTCATACTGTGAGTATATAAAAATAGCGCGGCTTGCGCTATAGTGCTTATGTTTCGGTACCCCGTAGCGGACGGGTTCACAACGAAATACTATGAAGTAGTTCTTAAATTCGCACAACAAGCTGACGTGATACGAAAGTATTTGGCCTACTAGTATGATTCAAGCTGACTAAACTGCTCCTTGAACTCGGCGACCAGCTTGTTATAAGCCTCGACATCTCCAGCACAGTTAGCACCTTGCTCCTCAAAACCGTACGTATAATTACCTACCTTCTTGGTCGCAACTGGCTCATAAGGCCCTGACCTTTTATACTGATCTGTAATTGAGATGCTACCGATCAATCCTTTTCCACCATCTTCATCAGCAACACAAGTCCACTCAGCAGCGAGTTCACGAGCTAATATTGGCACGAACTTATCGGCCTCACTATAGCCAGAAGCTTGGATAGCGCCGGCTTTGAGTCCGGACAATTCGCTGGTCAAAGCAATACGAACATTATAGCCTTCAATCGTAAAGTATTTTGTTTCTGCTGTATAAGTTCGTGCAGCGTCATCACTACTTGTAGCCCTATTATTCATAAAATTCTGCCAAAATACAAAGCCGAGAAGCCCAAGTACAGCGATTACAACGACGATAACTATGACTACGTGTGCGATACTACCCTGTTCTTCAATTCGAGATTTCATTGATGCCCTTTCATGAAATAAATACTGGGGCTATTTAAGCACCAAGTATAGATAAGCACAATCGATGTGGTACCCCGGGCAGGATTTGAACCTACGACCTTAGGCTTAGAAGTCCTCTGCTCTATCCAGCTGAGCTACCGGGGCGTAGGGTTATTATACCGTAGTAGCGAGAATGTAACGAATGCGGGCGGAGAGACGGCGGTCGCTAAAGCTCCCTATCTCAACTCATACCAAAGAAAAAAGAGATTACGCTGAATCTCTTTTTTCTTTGGTGCGGGCGGAGAGAATCGAACTCTCATCGTTTGCTTGGAAGGCAGACATATTAGCCATTATACGACGCCCGCAGGTTTCACCATTATACCATATTCTCTTCTGCGCCCACATCTGTTACAATAGCTACTGTTTGGCGGATGTAGCTCATCTGGTTAGAGCGCCGGGTTGTGGTTCCGGAGGCAGTGGGTTCAATCCCCATCATTCGCCCCAAATTGATTAAATAGTTCGGCTTTGTGCCGAACTATTTGTTTTCTTCGACGATCTTGCCAGCGCGCTTACGTTTTTCAAGCATTTCTTTTACTTGCTCCAGGGTAATCTCAATCGAATCGCCAGGCCCAGCAGTTTGTGCAAGCATTTGCTTCGCTACCGTATTCTCAACTGCACGCTGCACCACACGGCGCATTGGTCGCGCGCCAAGACGCGGATCATAACCCGCTTCAACCAAGTACTCTTTTGCTTCTTGCGTAACCGCAACGGTTATCTTCTGCTCGGCCATATTCTTATTGACCTCAATTAAGATCAAATCAACGACCTGCAATAATTCGTTCTTCGAAAGTGGGCCAAAGACCACAATCTCATCAAACCGGTTTAAGAACTCTGGGTGGAATAAATTACTACTAATAAGTTCATTAACGAACGTCTCTTCGAACTGCTGCAAACTATAGCCACGGTGCAAATACTCTTGAATGCGATCAGAGCCAGCGTTGCTCGTCGCGATGACAATCGTATCTCGGAAGCTTACTTCGCGGTTACGGGCATCGCGAAGAATCCCTTCATCAAGAAGTTGAAGCAAAGTTGTCAGCACGGTCGAGTGCGCTTTTTCGATCTCATCTAAAAGCACCACACTAAATGGCTGCTTCATCACCCGCGCGGTGAGGCTATTTGGATCGTCAGTTCCATCAGCGATCAAACGCATCACATCATCGGGTGATACAAATTCGTTCATATCTAGGCGAATGATCTTATCTTCTCCGCCAAAGTAGACGGCGGCTAACGATTTCGCCAGCTCTGTTTTACCGACACCAGTAGGGCCCAAGAACATAAAGGTGCCCACGGGTCGCTTTTGATTACGAACCCCAGCACGGGCCCTACGAAGGGCATCAGAAACGACGCCAACTGCTCGCTCTTGGCCAATCATACGTTCGTGAATCAAATCTTCCATGTTGAGTAGCGTCTCGCGTTCTGATTCATCATCAACAATATTCGTTTTGACGCCCACTGTTTTTTCGATCGCTATGTTTACCGACTTTACTGTTACCAAACCAGATTCAGCATACTCAGCAGCAGCTTCCAGAAGAGTAATCGCCTGCCCCGGCATTGAGGTATCGTACACATAACGGGCACTTAATTTGTAGGCCTCGCGCAGCGCCTGATACATATACGTTACTTTGCGGCGAAATTCCAACGCGGGCAAATGATCCTGTAGTACGCGCAGGGTCTCGTCTTCATTCGTCGGCGCAATATTAATTCGATTCACCGCATTCGCTAGCGCCGGGTTGCGCTTACTAATTTGTAGATAGCGCTGTTCATCCATTGTAAGAATAATGGGCAAGTTCCCGGCTTCCAAAATCGGTACCAGTAATCCAGATATATCAACCGAGCCAACACCTTCTTCGAAGAACACTTGGGCATTATCGAGACATAGAATAATATTCTTTGCCGCGTACGCCTCATTCAACAAGATATTAATTAAACCTTCTAACTCGCCACGCTCGCCTGCTGCCGAAACCAGTTGTGTTGCATCAAGCATAAAGACTTGGTGATACCGTAGTTTTTCAGGAATGTCAGCTGCGGGGTTCATCAGTGTACTAGCGAGTTCGTAGACAATCTGTGTTTTGCCAACGCCATTTTGCCCAATCAAAGCTAAGCTGCCCGCGTCGCCCGCTAGGCCTTTAATAATCCGACCAATTGTCTCGCTACGAATATCCGTATGAATTAGCCCACTGCCAGAAATATTACGACCAAAGCGCGAAAGCGTCGGAATCCAACCAAATGACCAATCACGGCCAATACCACCTGGCTTGCGGGCGGCTTTTGAATGGAGCGCAATCAATTCTTCCAGGCGCGCATACCAACGCACACCTTGCTGCAAGTCCTTTTCCTCGAGTTGCAAGTGGCCAAGAAGAGTCGCCTTTCCCGTAAGTTGGCGAACAGCCGCCAAGATCAAAACACCCGCCGTAATGCGGCCGCCCACTTCACTGGCAATCTTCAATGCTTCTTTAAACAGCGCCGGCGTATCATCACGACTAGTTGAAACAACTTGCTCCAAAAAGCTTCCACCCACCCCAAAACGGGCTGCAAAAAATAAGCCGCCATTAGTTTGCCCGATGACACTCATAATTTCTTTCGGTGTCGGCTGGTCAGACAGTAGGCCTAAAATGTGACTATCAATCAGGTCATCGATGCGCTTGCCGTCTTTAGCCTGTGGCACGTCACGAAGTTCTTGAACATACCACTGCACAATCATGAAAGGAACAGCCGCAAAACCAATCAAGGCCCAGCCAATAGCATTTTCAAAGATAACCAATGCTACGCCGCCCACTATCAGCAGAGCCGTAAGCATCTTAAAAGTCAGCATCCAGTGCGATAATGCCTGGCCAAGTCGTGCCTTGTGAGCACGCGAGCTCTTTGGATCAAATAGCTTTACATCCATCGCGGTACCCATCCAATCGCCATCATCAGTAACCCTATAACGGGCAATGCCGGGATGATCATCCAAACAATCAGGCTGAACACTTCATAGATTGCCTGAACAACCAGTACAATGCACCCAACTAAAATCGTGAAAAGTCGCACGAATGCCCCAATGACCCGCGAAATCAACTGATCAAAAAAGGCACGAGCCATAACGGCCAGCGATCCATTCACCCTCCCAGCTGAGATTTGGCGAAATGGCGCAAATAAAGTTGAGAATAACTGGCCTATCGAGAAAAGGTCGGCTGTCGCTGTTAATTGCCGACGCACACGACTAAATTGACCTTGCCAGCCATGCCCATACCACCACGAGATAATTCCCACCAGAAACATACCATCATTATACGATATAATAGGGCGTATGCCTCAACCCTTTGTCGTAATCTTGGGAAAAGCCGTCCGTTACGCCATGCGTTTGCGGGGTGGTGGCTCTGCCTTGCCCGGTTTATTCGTTGAAAGAATAAGTCCTGATTTTATTAAAAATACCCTCGCCCACTTGCCGCGCGGCGTCGTAGTAATTAGTGGCACCAATGGAAAGACCACCACCACCAAGATGGTTGTTGCCCTTCTTGAAAGCCAAGGTCTCAAAGTCTTTACAAACCGCACCGGTAGCAACTTTACTCGTGGAGTTGCTGCTGCCCTACTTGGTGATATTGATGTCAAAGGCCGACTTGACGCTGATATCGCAGTATTGGAGCTCGACGAAGCCCACGCTGTAAAATTCGTGCACACCATTCCTCCTCGCTATAGCTTACTTTTGAATGTCATGCGCGACCAACTTGATCGCTTTGGTGAAATTGATGCCACCGCCAAAATGCTCAGCGCCATTGCGCAAGCAACCACCGATACCGTCGTGTTAAACCGCGAAGACCGCCGCATTCTTGCTATTCAAGATTCATTGAAAAAACAAAAAGTGCAATTCTTCGGCCTGAGCGACGAGCTCCTTGCGACTTTCCCAAGCGACGATGATCTGCATAATGCAAAGGTACAAAAATCAAAGCGACCAGCAGCTGGCGTTATCTTGAAGGAATACAAAGGCGATCACGCGACATTCACACTCGGCGGCAAAGATGTTTCGACAACCCTCAAGCTCCGGGGCATTTACAATGTGTTCAACAGCGCCGCCGCCATCGCCCTCACCTACGCCATCATCGGTGATACTATCGACAGCCCAGCCATGATAAAAGCACTCGCCGAAGTTACCCCCGCCTTTGGGCGTGGTGAACAGCTCCGCGTTGGCGACCAACCCCTCGAATTAGTACTCGTAAAAAATCCTTCTGGCTTTCGGCTTGGCTTGCAGTCTTTTGCGCCCGGGGGATATGCAACAATGATCGCCATCAACGATGACTACGCCGATGGCCGCGATATGTCATGGTTGTGGGACGTCGATTTTGAAAGTCTCGCACCTAGTGGCGTTGCTCAAGTTTCTGGCGTCCGTGCCTACGACATGGCCCTGCGATTACAATACGACGAAGTGGCTATCGCCCACATCGAACCCGACCTTGCCGGTGCTCTGCGCCAATTCATTGACGTCAATAAAGATCAGCCAAAAAGGATTTACTGTACGTACACTGCCATGCTGGCGCTACGAAAAGAACTTTCAAAGATTACAAAAGTTGAGGTTATTTCATGAACAAGCAACCGATTACTATTCTGCAACTCTATCCCAAAGATATGAACATCTACGGCGACCACGGCAACGTCCTCGTACTCAAGCGACGCCTCGAATGGTATGGCTATGCGCCTCAAGTTATTGAATACAACGTTGGCGATCAGCTTGCAAAAAGTGTCGATATCGTCATTGGCGGCGGGGGACAAGACAGTGGTCAAGAAAAAATCCACGCCGACCTTCTGAAAATCGCTCCTCAGCTAAAAACCTGGGCCGAGGCAGAAGTGCCGATGCTCATGGTCTGCGGCCTCTATCAATTATTTGGCAACTTCTTTAAGACCTTAGACAAAAAAACGCTCAAAGGTATTGGTATTTTAGATGTTGAAACGGTGGGCACAAACGAACGCCTTATTGGCAACATCGTTACCACCAGTGAAGAATTCGGTGACATTATTGGCTACGAAAACCACAGCGGCCAAACATTCCTTGGCAATAACGCCAAACCTCTTGCTAAGGTCGTTAAAGGCGCTGGCAACAACTCCCAAGACGGCCATGAAGGCGCGCGCTATAAAAACGTCATTGGCACCTACCTCCATGGCTCGATCTTGCCAAAGAACCCTCGCCTCGCCGACTTCTTACTTCACGCAGCTGTCACAAAAAAATACGGTGAATTCAGTACCGATATTATAGATGACCTTTTCACCGACCTCGCACGCAACGTGGCCCAAGATCGTCCTCGTTAATTATTCAACGATATTTGCTTGGCGTAAGCTGAATTTTGTTACTTTCCAAACATAGACGCACACCGCAATGAGTGCTGCGTAATATATCACGCCAATCCACCATGGAATTTCCAGTTTCGTCTGCGACCATGGCAACTCTGCCAAAAATTGAGCTGTATGCGTCATGTAGCTTAAAAGCCACGTTGCGGGAAGCCCAATCATCTCGGCCCACATCGGCACAATCAGCCCGGCAAGCCCTGAAATAAATGTTAGCAACATTGCCAGTGGCACCAATGGCACGATCAAAAGATTAGCAGGAATCGCTACATTTGAAAGCACGCCGAACGCTAGCACCACAATCGGGATTGTCACAATATGCGCCGCAACCGTCTCGCCCAAAATCTGCCGAATCATTCCTGGTTCTTTTTCACCAAAAAAATACCGTTGCAACAATGGCCCCACAATCATGACTGCCGCAAAAGCGCTAAAACTTAGTTGCCACCCCAAATCTCCCCACACATAACTCGGCTGCCAGGCTACGGTAATTGCTGCCGCGAAGGGGAGCAGCACAAAGGGATGAAACTGCCGGCCATAATACCACGTCACCAAGCTCAAACCCGAAACCAACCCGGCCCGCGTCATACTCGGGCTCAATCCTGTTAACGATATAAAGCCAGCGATCATGACGCTCGAAGCGATCATCGACAGGTATTTTGATATCTTTACGAACAGCCGTCGCGCCAGCCGCACGAGAATTGTGAGATTATAGCCACTCGCCACCACAATATGGCTCAACCCGGCAATCTGCAAAGCATCCGCCAGGTCATCTGGCAAAGCA
>Ga0247804_10000137_pt1 | contig 35025 bp, 31 predicted proteins | sample UWRJL029104C1_FD_181142 | JGI IMG/M metagenome (GOLD analysis project Ga0247804, IMG submission 181142) | Plant litter microbial communities from Arlington Agricultural Research Station in Wisconsin, United States - UWRJ-L029-104C-1 | ecosystem: Environmental > Terrestrial > Plant litter >... | reverse complement strand
CGCTGATACTGACATCGAGTTCTTCTTTGTTGACGCCTGCGGTGCGGGCTTTTACAACGAGCTTCTCTTCTGTTTCGTATACATCAACTGCAAGTTGGCCAGGGAATTCTTCTTCGCTGTCATCCCAGTTGTCTTCGGTCGGTACTGACACGGGTGCGTCATTTGATGATAGGTCGTCGTCGCTCAAAAAAGCAGCAGCTAACTCATCTTCAATTAGTAAATCTTCATTTTGTTTCCGGGCCATGATATCCTCCACTTTCTCTAGGCTCATTTGACAAATAGTCCCTCGTATTATAACGGGCATATGCGGTATAATCAACCGAATAACCATGCAAAACGTAAAAAACACAATGATTGATAGAATGTTAGCTATGGTGGCGCCACACCTCTGTTCTGGATGTGGTAAAATAGGGACTTTGTTATGTGAGCGTTGTAAAGAGCACATCGTCACTCGCCCATTCACGTCATGCATTGACTGCCGGAAGGTCACACCTGTGGGCATTTGCATAAAACACCATAAAAGCTATCAACGTGCTTGGGTTGTGGGTGAACGAAAGACGACGTTGCAGCGATTAATTGGTGGGTTCAAGTTTCAAAACATGAAGGTGGCTGCCTATGATTTGGCAGCACTCCTTGATGAGCGTCTTCCTACCCTTCCCAGCAACACCATACTGATACCTATTCCAACCGCACCTGCTCATAAAAGAGAAAGAGGGTATGATCATATGCTGCTTATTGCACAATCATTATCGGTCCTGCGCCACCTTCCTATTCAACAATTGATTACAAGGGCGAATGTCGCGACGCAGCATCACTCGAATCGTGAACAACGAATTGAGCAGTCGCTCTCCGCCTTTATAGTAAAAGGATCGGTTGATCCCCTCGCCCATTACGTTGTGCTTGATGACATTATTACGACCGGCTCGACGATTGATCAAGCAACGCAACTCCTACGTAATGCGGGCGCTCAGATGATATCTGTGGCTGCTTTAGCTCGCCAACCCCTCGACTGATTGATTTGTATCTGTTAAAATAGGCAACGATCACCTGGAGAGGTGACCGAGTGGTTGATGGTACTTGTCTTGAAAACAAGCGTGGGGAGACTCACCGCGAGTTCGAATCTCGCCCTCTCCGCCATATAAAAGAGACGACCCGTATAGGTCGCCTTTTTTATTGAGAAAAAGTTCTTTAAACGTCGGTGTATCCCGCACCTGCACCCGGTGTGAGTGCGCCGAGTATCCAGTTGATAGCGGCAAAGGCTAAGAACGCAATGATAAGCCCCACGATCGCATACAGGACGGTGTTCTTTGCTGCGCTAACCGCAGAGGCGTTACCGCCAGAGATAATATAGCGAAGTCCACCAACGATAATCATAATAACGCTGAGCGCTCCGACAACAAACAAAAGAGTATTAGTGAGCGTCGTGATAATACCACCACTTCCAAACAATTCTGTTGGTTGACCATCACCGCGTGCAGCTTGGACACCTTCTTGGGCACTATATGCAGCCGTTGGATCAGAGATACCAACAAGAGAAACGGTAACAAATACCATTGCTAAAACGATCGGCCGAATTGTTCGCAGTAATCCTCGCATGTCTCTCTCCAACAATATTAGATAACTATATTATAATTATAGCAAATATCGCCTCAGAATGCTAGTCCTCACATCTGTTTTATGCTACAATCGGACAAGCCAATCACGATGAAAAGTGAGTTCCGCACACGGAGGAGTACCCAAGTGGCTGAAGGGGATGGTTTGCTAAATCATTAGTCTGGGGAGACCTGGAGCGAGAGTTCGAATCTCTCCTCCTCCGCCAAGAAAAGAGAGTCCTGTAATGGGGCTCTTTTCTCTTATGTATTCGCGTTTACGCTCATGGTATACTTGGACTATATGAAACCCGAGGAAACAGATACTTACTGGCGACGAGATACTGATGCTCCGCAAGATGAGTCCGACCAAGTGTCGACCTCACAACCTCCTACTCTCGAAAAAGGTGAAAAAACAGTTACGTGGAATGCTCAAGAGTATATCCACCTCGATAAAACACCCGTCTGGTATATTCTCTTCTTTATTGTCGTCATAGGACTCGTCGCCGTTGATGTCTTTCTTTTGAAGTCATGGACTTTCTCAGTCCTGGTGATTGTTATGGCCGTTGCCTTGATCGTCTATAGTCGTCGCCCACCCCGTACAATTGTCTACGGATTGAGTTCGTTACAGGGGTTGTATATTGGCGAACGCCTCTATCATTTCGATGACTTCAAGTCGTTCGGTATTATCCAGGATGGTGAGCATAACTCAATTATGCTGATACCTATTAAGCGTTTCTCACCGGGTGTATCAGTCTACTTCCCGGAAGAATCTGGCGAGCAAATTGTTGATATCCTTGGCCAACGCTTGCCAATGGAAGAACTCAAGCTCGACATTATCGATACCGTCGTGCGAAAACTTCGTCTCTAGGGTTAGCAATTACCCTTCTCTTGTGGTACTATATCTCTTGTTCGTCTGCAAAACGGCCGAAAGCACCTTCTAGTTACAATGATACAATCCGTTGTTCTTAAGACAACGGTTTGTATCACTATGCACCTGTAGCTCAGCTGGATAGAGCGTCGGCTTGCGGAGCCGAAGGTCGTAGGTTCGAATCCTGCCAGGTGTACCAGATTGTAATTATAAAAATAACCCCTTTCATTAGGGGTTATTTTATTTGTGAAGTATTGAAAAGGCCCGCCGAAGCGGTGAAGAAGAATTTCTTCAAACCTTTTCGGCGGGCGTACCCGTTAGTTGGTGGTGAGGCGGCGGTAACGTCGCTGCTTGAGTCCTGGCGCGCCAGCTGCAGTAGCTGATCTGCCGAACGCGACGAATCCGTAGTCGGGCACGATAGTGAGAAGCGGGTCGTTCTTGTGCAGAACGATGTTGGTGATTCGCTCTTTTCCGCTAGGACGCTTCCCGAAAGAAGTCTCAAGCAACGTGACGAGCACGAAACGCCGATCGCTCTCGCTCAGTCCATCGGATGCAACAAGCCCGAAGACACCCCGCATGCCGGTGTAGGTGCCCATGCGAAACAGTCGCTGCACCAACAGATCGAGGACGTCGTACCACTTGGCGAATGGGAATTCGTCACGTGTCGTCCAGTCGTTCTGTTTGATGTACGCCACCAATTTCCCGTCACGGACGAATCCGCTGTAACGTTCGGGGTGGTTGCGTAACTTCTGCTGTTGCGTAGCGACCATCTTTTGGTCAGATGGATCTGCGATTGCGAGAGGGTTCTTGAAACCTCCCGCTTTAGCATCCTGAAGCGTCAACAGCAGGATTGCTGTGGCGTTTTCGAATGTCGGTTCGATGGTCTCAACGTATTCGAGACCGTGTGAAGATGACATCACACCTCCTGTGTGTTGGGGTACAACTCCGATTTGAAGTATGTATATATTATATCATATTTTTTAATAAAGGGAAGATTGTGTCATTAAGCGTACTGTCTACTGAGTGCTTTTTAACCCCTCAATAAGAGTATTTTTGCTTATGGTATGATGAATTCATGAAACATTTCTTCCAAAGAATTAAACACAGTAGCGCTGGTGCAAAAGCAATCGCAACCTTAATAACTATTGGACTACTTGCGTGGTTCTTGCCTATCAGTAATTCACCTCTGGACGTTGGGAGTCTACTTGGGGCGACATCTATTTTCTATAGCATTTTGCTTGGGTTCTACATCTCTGCTGCGATGGCAAACCTCAGTCGCTTAAAGACACTTGCTGCAACCGAGACCGGAGCGATCGTTGCAGTATATCGTATCGTCAAACTTTCGCTTCCGGAACGCCTCCCTGAGACGGTGGAGTCTATTGATAAGTACCTTATTAAGCGATTTGATTATGAAATTAATAACTATGCCCTACCAACGACTAACGAGTTCTTTGGCATCTTTGATGTACTAAAAGGGGCAAAAGCAAAATCTGACGGTGAAGGTGCAGCAATTAACTATATTGCAGAGGCAATGTACTACGTTGCTCAGGCTCGTCGAGAGATGACGATTGTCGGCGCAAAGCTCCTAACTCGCTCATCGTGGTTTGTCCTTATTATCCTTTCGCTCGTCATCGTGGTCGCTCTGTTTTTCATGAGAGATGGATCGCCCGAGTCGTTTGTCTTCACCGCCCTACTTGCCGCATCGGCAATTATGGCGTTGTTTATCCTTCAAGACGTGGACGGCAACTTACTTGGTGAAGAAGAATTCTCTATTGGAACGTATCAGGTTATCTTCGACACCATTGGTCGACCGCACTATTACCCGGCGAGTTATATCAAAAGCGGACGCTACAAACCTACGGTGAAAGAGTATCGCACCGGAACATCTAAGGAAGTAAGACTAGTAAAGAACAAACGCTTGAGTGTTCGGTTTAAATCGAATCCGAGTGACTAAGAGTTACTTTTTTGTTTGTTGCGTCTTTAGCCATGGCGGCACGTAGTCGGCTCGAACGGGGTTCGTAGTATCCTTTGATGTACCATGAAACCTAGAGTCTCCATCTGTTACAATAGAAAATCTGGAGAGGTGCAGGAGTGGTTGAACTGGCCGCTCTCGAAAAGCGGTGAACCTCACGGTTCCGAGGGTTCGAATCCCTCCCTCTCCGCCAAGCTTATCTTTATTCATAAATCCATTCAAACTTTCGCAAAGCAGGGCTCTTTTTAGCTTTTTGAAAGTTTGAATGGATTTTTAAATAAGCGATAGTTTTAGGCCAGAGGGGAGGCGTAGTAAGATAAGGGTATGGAAGATTCTATTTTTACAAAGATTGTTAAGGGTGAGATTCCGGCTCACAAGATTTATGAGGATGATGTGACGCTCGCTTTTTTGGATATTCATCCAGTAGCCGAGGGGCATGTATTGGTGATTCCGAAGACCCAAGTGGAGTTTATTTGGGATCTCGAGGAGACGGATTACACGGCGTTGATGGCAACGGTTCAGAAAGTCGGGAAACGACTCAAGGAAGTGATCGGTAAGCCGTATGTTGGGACTCTTGTCGTGGGGACTGATGTTCCTCACGCTCATGTTCATGTCGTACCTTTTACGGAAACAAGTGAGCTGAAGCGGACGCTCGAGACAGCAACAATAGAAACTGATCACGAAGCGTTGGCTGCACTTGCTGAGAAATTAAAGTTTTAATGGCAATTCGTATTTTTGCGATTGGCAAAAAACATGAATCCTGGGTTTCCGAGGGTATTGAACGCTATCAGAAGCGCCTAAAAGCTCCTTTTTTGATTGAATGGGTATTGATGCCACATTCTGATTCCGAAGGTCCCGTAGCACGTCAGGAAGAGTCTGAGCGGATACTTTCGCGACTTGATGCTCGTGCTTACGTTGTGCTGTTGGATGAACGCGGTAAAGCACTTGACTCCCCTACTTTGTCTCGGGTATTGAGAGAACAGATTGATCGTTCAAGGGATATTGTCATTATCATTGGTGGTGCGTATGGAGTGGATGATCGTTTGCGCGATCGGGCTGACTTTGTGTGGTCGCTTTCACCCCTAGTATTTCCTCATCAGTTGGTTCGGCTTATTCTCGCAGAACAGCTCTACAGGGCACAGCAAATCTCTGCTGGTGGCCCCTATCACCACCAGTAGATTATTGACAAAAAGTAAAGCTTATGCTAACATGTTGTTTATACACAACGTATAACACAAACATGAATACAGCAATAAAATTTACACCACTACTATTTACCTTAACCGCCGCGTTCGGCGTTTTGGTGCACGACACGCAATTAGATCGAGCGACAACGGTTGCCTTGGCGACACCTGTCGCATTAGCGAGTTTTATTGCGGTTGACTCACTGATGAAATCAAGTGAACATCACGTTCACGTTGAACGCGCATCAGCACCAAAGCATATTAGTGCACTCCGTGCGACACTTCCGCGAGTACAACCCCGTGATGACGATCGTCGATACCTGCAATCAAAGCGTTTGTATTTTGGTACTGGTGATACGAATTATATTTGGCCTTCGGTTTAACCGAGGACGACAAGTTCTTCTTGAAGACGAATAACCAACTCTTGTTTATCCGAGAGTTGTTTTTTTGTCTCATCAACGAGTTTCGCCGGAGCCTTCGCGAGGTAGTTCGCATTCTTTAGGCGACCTTCGAGAGCTTGAATGTCTTTGTGTGCAGTAGCGAGACGTTCTTCGAGATTGGTTTGGTGTTCGGCGAGTGTCTTTTCAGAAACATCGAGCCATGCGTCGCGGCCGCTTGAGGCGAGACGGACACCTTTTGCGTTCTCGGTTGCGGTGACATCTTTGAGCTTCGCGAGACGTTTAATGAGATCTTTATTATCTTCGATTAAACTATCTTTTAGGTAGAGAAGACTAAATTTCTCATTGCCTGGAAGTGACGTAATAACGAAGCGAGCTTCGGTAACGAGTTGTTGTACTTGGCCGAATTCTGCTGCGGCGATATCGTTGAATTCGATCATTTCAGGCCAGTCTTCTTTGATAAGGAGTGTTTTGTGCCATGAAAGTGTTTGCCAAATCGTCTCGGTCACGAATGGGGCAAATGGATGAGCGAGTTTGAGGCTGGTGTCGAGTACCCACGCAAGGAGATCGGGGTTGTCTTGGTCTTTTGAGGCTTCGATATACCAGTCGGCAACGCTGTCCCAGATAGCGTGGTACATTGCTTCGCTAGCTTCGGCATGACGGTAGCTATCGAGGGTGCGTTCGATGGTCTTTTTGGCGATTGTTAGTTCACTGATGATCCAGTGATCAGCAAGTGATTTTGCTTCTGGAGTCTTTGGTTGGAAGTTATCCCCTAGTTTGTTCTCGGCGAAACGAGCGATATTCCAGAGTTTGTTACAGAAGTTGCGGCCAGCAACGATGCGGTCCGTACTAAAAGCTTGGTTTTGACCGGCGCTACGGCTCGCGATGAGGCCGAGGCGGAGTGCATCTGATCCGTAAGCGGCGATTGAATCCATAGGGTTGATGACATTACCCTTACTTTTGCTCATCTTTTGACTGTGCTCGTCGAGCACCATACCGTGGAGATAGACGTCTTTAAAGGGGATCTTATCAGTGACGTAGAGGCCGAGCATGATCATACGAGCAATCCAGCGGTCTAACAGGTCAGTCCCTGTTTCCATCAGGGTTGTTGGATAGAAACGAGACAGATCTCCACCAGTTGTGGCGTCGGTGGTGACGAATGGCCATTGGCCACTACTGAACCAGGTGTCGAAGGTGTCTTCTTCTCGCTTGTAAGTCTTGCCGTCGACGACTATTGTTTTTTCGTCAACACGTTCGTCAAAGATCCAGTCATCGGCATCGTTGAGGTTTTGGAAGGCGGGAATAGGAATACCCCAAGGGATTTGGCGTGAGAGGTTCCAGTCATATACCTTTTCGAGGTATTGCTTGAGGAGGTGTAGGCGACTCGCGGGATAAAAGGTAATTTCACCTCTGTCGAGAGCTTCGAGTGCGCGTTTAGCAAGCGGCTCAATCTTGAGGAACCATTGATCTTTAATAAGGGGTTGAATAGGGAGTCCGCTCTTGTAGTCGTAACCAACGGTGTGTTCGTGTGGTTCTTCTTTGCGAATAAGCTCTTCTGCTTGGAGTGCGGCAAGGGTGCGCAAGCGAGCAGTTTCAACATCGAGGCCAAGGAACTGTTCGGGTACATTGATCATGGTGCCATCAAAGTTAATAACCTGAATACGCTCGAGGTTATGACGCTTCCCTACTTCGAAATCGTTCGGATCGTGAGCTGGGGTGATTTTGACGGCACCAGTTCCGAAATTCATATCGACATAGTCGTCGGCGATGATGGTGATTTCACGATTCGTTAACGGAAGTTGAACGCGTGTTCCAATCAAATCTTTGTAGCGTTCGTCATTTGGATTAACGGCTACAGCTGAGTCGCCGAAGAGGGTTTCGGGACGAGTGGTGGCGATGACAATTTCGCCAATTTTATCAAGGAGAGGATAAGCAATGTGCCAGAGTGTCCCTTGTTCTACTTTGTGATCGACTTCGATATCTGCGTAGCTCGTTTGGTACTTTGTACTGTAGTTAACGATTCGCTCACCTCTGTAAATGAGGCCGTCATCCCATAATTTCTTGAATGTTTGGTTGACGGTTTTGGTGACTTTTTCGTCGAGGGTAAAGACAAGATCATCCCATGAAGCACTGACGCCTACGGCGCGAAGTTGTAGCTCCATGTTACCGCGTTGTTGCTCAACGAAGTTCCATACCTGTGTGTAGAGTTGCTCACGGCTAAAGTCGAAACGGCTTTGGCCTTTCTTTTGGAGTTCTTTTTCGTAGACAACCCATGTTTCGAAGCCGGCGTGATCTGCACCAGGAATAAAAATTGTGTCGTAGCCGCGCATACGTTTGTAACGAACGATAATATCCTTGAGACCCATATCGAGAGCATGGCCAATATGGAGATTACCGTTTGCGTTTGGCGGCGGCATGATTGTACTGAAAGGCTCACCTTTTCCAGAAGGTTTGAAAGCACCACTCTGTTCCCAGAGGGCGTAAATGTTCGGTTCATATTCATTTGGGTCGTAGGCTTTAGCTAGTTTCACACGAATTCTTAACTTTCTCTCTAGTCCACGTGAATTATTTAAGATTTTGTTAATAATTCACCGGAGTTACTTTCGTTTCATTATAGCATAACCCCCGTTGTATAATGGGGTGATGATAGAGCTTCAAAAGTGCGGAGATCAAGAGCAGTGGGATGAATATCAGTTAGAGAATGGCGCTCATCCACTTCAGCTGTGGGGTTGGGGTCAAGTGAAGGCCGGCCATGGTTGGACGGCAGAGCGGGTATTTGGGTACGATGGCGATACGATTATCGGTTCTGCTCAAGTGTTGATTCGCCGACTCCCCTTTCCTTTTACATCTTTTGCATACGTTCCTCGTGGCCCACTGGCTGACGAACTGTATAGGGATGATTTCTTGCAAGCGGTCGCGAAATTAGTCAAACGCGATTACAAATCCGTGGCGCTTTCTATTGAGCCTGAACTGAAAGAATTTGAAGCTCCTGAGGGGTGGCATCGATCGGCGAATAAGGTGTTACCGGCTGAAACCGTACTCCTAGACCTTACGAAAAGTGAAAGCGATTTACTCGCTGTTATGGCGAAAAAGACTCGTCAGTATATCCGTAAATCTGCGGCTGAGGGTATTACGATTAAACCTGTTCGGACGAAAGAAGAACTCGAGAAGTGTCTCTTTATCTATGAGCAAACGGCACAACGTGCTGGATTTAACCTTCATCAACACCAGTATTATCTCGATGTCTTTAATTTAATGAAAGATCACTCCCCTGTTTTTGCGGCATATCTCGATGATCAACCAATTGCCTTTTTGTGGCTAGCGATTAGTGCTGATACGGCATTTGAGTTGTATGGTGGAATGAATGAAGATGGCCAAACCCTTCGAGCAAACTACGCGCTTAAATGGTATGCGATCCGTAAGGTAAAAGAATGGGGTATTTCAAAGTATGACTTTGGCGGACTCGTTGTGGGTGGCGTTTCTGTCTTTAAACAAGGGTGGTCTGCGGAGGAAACGGTGTTTGCGGGTACGTTTGATATCGCGCTCTCCCCTCTTTATAGCCTTTGGAGTAAAGGGTTACCTCTTGCAAAAACGATCGTTCACAAGCTGAAACGGTAATTCTTAAATAAAGCTTAAATTAAGCCCAGGTTGTTTTGGTCATTGAAAGGCTCGGGACGACCTCAAGGCCGAAAGGAGAGACGGCTTCTTTCTTTTGGGCATAGTAATACCCGAGCGTCGCGATCATTGCGGCGTTGTCTGTACAGAGGCTAATGGGGGCGTATTCAATAGGCAAGGGGAGTCTTTCGGTGAGTTGCCGTCGAAGTTCTTGGTTCGCCGCAACACCTCCGGCAATCACGACAGAAGCAGGGGAGTGGTCGCGAAACGCGGCTTCGACTTTATCAACCAACGTTTCAATTGCGGTGCGTTGGAAGCTGGCGGCAAAGTTTGCCTTCTGCGCGTCATTTAAGAGCCCTGCAAGCTCCCGTGAGGGAAAAGTCGTGTCAACACCCACTTCTTTTTGAACGGCTCGTAAAACGGCTGTCTTGAGGCCTGAAAAACTAAAATCATAGGCACCTTTGAGTTTTGCTTTCGGCAAAGTGTAGGCTTTGGCATCTCCTTCGAGTGCAGCATTGGTAATAGAGGGGCCGCCTGGGTAGGGGAGTCCGAGAATTTTAGCGACTTTATCAAATGCTTCTCCAACGGCGTCGTCTTGAGTTTGGCCAAGGAGTTCGTAGTCACCGTGGTCTTTAAAGAGGACGAGTTGTGAGTGTCCGCCGCTGACGATCAGCGCAAGCATTGGGAACGACGGTTGTTTTGAAGGGAGGGTGAGTGCGCTTCCGTTTGTCTGATCAACGAGGAAGTTTGCGTAGACATGCGCTTCGACGTGGTGAATAGGGTAGAGAGGTTTGTTCTTTAGGAGTGCAAGCGTTCGTGCAGCAAGGGTGCCTACGAGGAGTGAGCCGATAAGGCCGGGCGCATAAGTGACGGCGATAGCATCAATATCATCCCACGATAGGTGTGCGTCTGAGAGTGCCTGGTCGATGACCGGGTTAATAACTTCAATGTGACTGCGCGCAGCGACTTCGGGAACAACGCCACCATAGACGGCGTGAATGTCGATTTGTGAATTCACGACATTACTTAAGATTAAGTGACCGTCTTCGACGATAGACGCGGCGGTTTCATCACAACTACTCTCAATTCCTAGGATTCTCATCTGTTATATTTTATCACGGTTAACTTTTATACGATCAATCTTCAATGATGAGAACGAACTTAGAATATAGAATACAATCCAGACAAGCTCTGAGATGAATAGTGCTATACGTGCGACAACTATTTCACAGAGTAATGAGGGTGTTTTGGGTGAATATACCTCTGTGAGAAACTCACGACCTTCGGGACACCCCACGCAACAAACTGGTGTGATGTTTACGTTGCTGATCGTCGGTGTGTTCTTTATGATTGCTTTGGTTATTATCATGTATACGCGAAACCGCGGGAATTACTCACAGGATCGAGGGGGATAGGTATAATGACTATATGGCTAATCTCCGAACTATTGTAAAGAAACTTATTCCAACCACAGTATTTAAAACTATTGAACCTTTTGGTCACATGGTTGAAGCGATGCTTATGAACGTTCGCTATGGCTTTCCGGCTCGAAAACTACATATTATTGGCGTTACGGGAACAAACGGAAAAACGACAACTTCGTTTATGATTCAACGTATGCTGCATGAGGCAGGGGTAAAAGTGGCGCTCACTACGACAGTCGCTAATGGGATCGGCGCGGATATCATTCCGCAAAAAGAACATATGACGACCACCAAGGCGAGCATTCTGCAGGGACGACTGCGTGATTTTGCTCGAGCTGGTGTTGAATGGGTGGTTGTCGAAACATCGAGTCACTCATTGGCACAACATCGTGTTTGGGGTATTCCTTACGAGGTTGCGGTGATGACGAATATTACTCACGAACATCTTGATTATCACGGGACATTCGAGAACTACGTCGAAGCGAAGCGTCGGCTTTTTAAGATCGCTAATAAGAACGGTTTGCGTTTTGGTGTGGCTAACGCTGAGGATCCAAACGGTGCAAAGTTTGCGGCTACTGTTGCGAATGCAACAACGTACGGGATTGGTAAAGGCGACTTGAAGGCGAGCAAAGTGCAACTCTCACCAGATGGCTCTACCTACGTAGCGACGATAGATGACGATACGTACAACATTACGGTGAACATTCCGGGTGAATTTAACGTCAGCAATAGCCTGGCGGCGATTGCGGTTGGGCGAAAGCTCGGACTCACAAAAAAGCAGATTGAAAAAGGAATTGCAGCGCTCGAAGGAGTGCAAGGCCGTATGAACGTCATTGATGAGGGACAGAAGTTTAAGGTGATCGTTGATTTCGCGAGTACGCCTGATGGATTTGAAAAATTCTTTGATAGTGTTCGACCGCTAACTAAGGGAAAGTTGATTGCTGTCTTTGGTTCAGCCGGTCGACGAGACGAAAGTAAGCGAGCAACCCAAGGTGCGATTGCGGGTAAATATGCCGATGTGGTGATTGCGACTGAAGAAGATGATCGCGATATTGATGGTGATGAGATTTTGACGGAGATTGCTCGCGGTGCGAAGAAGTCTGGCAAAAAAGAGGGTGTCGATTTGTTCAAAATCCTTAATCGTGAAGAAGCAATTGGCTTTGCAATGACCCAAGCAACACATGCGCAGGATGTTGTCGTACTGCTTGGTAAGGGTCACGAGCAGACCATTGAACGCGCCGATGGTGTCTATCCGTGGAATGAAGCAGATGTTGCGCGTGCAGCGCTACAAGAACTCAAGAAGACGCGTCGTTAAATACTGAGCGTGGTGCAGCGGATGTAGCCGCCACCTTTTGCAAGTTCGGTTATTTCTGGAGTAATGATGGTAAGACCGCGCGCTTTCAGTGCCTCGGCCAATAGTGGTGCATGGGCGCTCATGATAACTGTTTCACCAGTCGAAACTAAGTTTGAGGCAAAGGCGTGTTGTGCTTCTTCGAGTGAGACTTCAATTTTTTCGACTGCGTCGAAAGATTCCAAAAATGCCTTACTCTCGGGCATAAAAGCTTCGGGACAGTAAGCGATGAGGCCTTTTGTATCACCTTCGGGTGCTTTGATAATCGAGAGTGCGAGGTCGATATCATAAAAGAAACTATCAGCCCAGCCGGACACTGAGTTAATAACAGGATTACCTTGTTCGTCTCGTTCGGGGATTGTTTGTAGTTGGATACGTTCGTAACCAAGCGTGTTGGCGGCAAACTCCTGCGCTGCTTCATCACTTCGGTAGCCTTGTCCGCAAAATAGTAGATTGCCACAGGCGAGTGCGTCACCTTGACCACTGAATTTAAGGCCTTTTGGCACGTGAACGATTGTTTTGCCGAGTTGTGTAAGGACTTCTTCGGCATATACTTCTTCGGCTTTGCGTACGTCAGGAAGTCGGGCGAGAATCGCAGTATCTCCTCTGACAAGTGCCCAGTTGGCGGTATAGACGCCATCTTGGCTTTTTTCTGGTGAGGGAACACTGACGATTTTTATACCGGCGCTCGAGAGTGCTCGAGTGATGGCGTGGTGTTCGTCGGTCGCGAGTGACCGGTCAACGTTGGGATCACCGTAGTAGGGGTTAATAGCTTGGTCGGCGCTAAAGTGTAGGGCGTCAGACATGAGGACGGTTTGGTTAATTAACGGCATAGTAATCCTTAATAGTAATAATCTTGCGTTCGTTTGTAGTAATAGTGGCGATACAGGCGTTCGCCTAGTTTTGTCCAGAGTTTGTATCGAAGTGGGCTGATGATGGCATCATAGCAACCGATGTAGTCGGTGACATCTTTACTAAAAGCTGTCTTGAAAAGACCGATACCGTGATGCGGGTGTTCGGTATTGTTGATTTGATCACTAGGCGGAGATCCACAAAAGTCATGGATTATTGCGCCGCGAGATTTCGCCCACTCAATAACATGCCATTGGAGGAGGTGACTTGCCCCGTAGACAGTGCGTTGTCGAATTGAGGCGCCGTCTTTGTAGGTACTTTTCTTTCCGTACACCATTGCGTAGGCACCAGCAACTGTTTTGCCATTATATTTGGCAAAGAAGAGTTGTCCGAAGCCCGCTTGTTCAAAGCGTTGCCAGTAAGTTTTGTAGTAATTATAACTACGAATTCCAAACTGACCTTCAGCAGTTTCATCGAGAAGTGCGTACATTGTCTTGGTGTTTTTGTCTGTTGCAGGTACGAGTTCAACAGTTACACCCTCTCGTTCAGCTCGACGAATCGCATAGCGGCCTTTTTGAGGCAATTTCATGATAATTTCATCTGTATCTGGTGTAATATCTAAGGTGATTGTTGAGGCATTGGGGATGATTGGTGCTGCCTTTTTGAGGCCATGTCGGGTAAGGGTAGGGGCTTGAGTGCGCGCGAGCTCGGTTTCTATTCTGATGACAAAAACACCACGTTTAGCGGCAAAGGGTTTGAGCGTATTGAGCAGTGTGAATAATTCTTTCGGAGTGGTGACGTTGGGGCCTTTTGGGAGATACCAAAGTTTTCCAAGAGGAGGGGTACTCTTTTCGAGGACACTTACTGCGATGCCATTGACGATGAGATGATGAGAAGCGTAGCCTCCCATGTGCTTTTGCTCGAGGTATTCGTGACTCGAAAAGATATTGCCTCCATCGGGATTGGCAATAATCAGCTCGTTCCAGCGGGATATTTCATCGGATGAAGCGAAACGTACAGCCATATAGAATCATTGTAGCGTATATCGGGGGTATAAAAATAGACCTTGCGAGGATCTATTTTCCGATACCGGCAACAACACCGAATCTTCCGGTGAAGCCTTTTTCTTGCTTCGCGAGATCGGAGTACAATGTTGGGTCGGTGAGTGTGTTTTGTGGGCTGACCTGAATCTGGCGTGGAGGAACGCCTGCTTTCGCAAGCTGGTCGAGGGTGAACTCGGTCAAATCCATAATAGGGAGGTGATCGATACCTTCGTAAGTATGAGCGTCAAATTCTTGCTTTCGATCTCGAGAACCTTCATCGATAATACCGGTGATTTCTTCGGTCTCTGCTGCGTTTAGTTGGAAGCCGCCCTGTGCATGAGGACTCAAGTAGATGAGTGCATCCTCTGGATTGGCGCCGAGGAGTTCAAGCTGCCCTAGTACTTGAGGGGCGATACCGCGCGCGAGCCCTCTAATACCTATGTGGATCTGCGAAACGATACGTTCCGATGGATAGACGGCGGTAGCAACAATACAGTCTGCTGGAGGGATCATACTTGCCATGTCGGGTGTGCTGAGGATAGAGGCGTCAAAGAAAGGACGATCCGTTACGGCTATATTTCCGGTGGTGGTGTCGATTGCGTCATTAAGTGAGATAACATCTGTTCCGTGGGCTACTCTTAGTCGAGCGAGTGTTGAAACACCAAGGACGCTTTTAAGTGCAAAAATTCGAGCATCGGTTGCTTGTTTTTCTATTCGAACCCATTCTTCAAAAGGAAGGGGTGATTTAAGGAGTGCGTGGGTCTCGGGATTTAATACGCGAGGATCGTCGTTGACGTTTCCTGCCATGTCGACTGGCCTACTGCGGCGTGTTTCCGCATATCGGAACCAGCTGAGATCGTCGCGCTGAAAAATAGACGGAACGTTGATGTTAATTTCGCTCATTATGCTGCTTTCTCAACTGGGAATGAGTAGTAGGCGGGTGTGTCGCTGACGAAGGAAGCTAATTGATCACCACGACTCCAGTGGAAAAATTCAGTTGGGTTGACAGAGAAGCCGGTCTCGAAGCCGAAGGCTTCACCAGTCATGATGCGATAGAAGGCGCGACGGTTTCGTTGTGCGATTTGGTCTGCTTCGGTAGTCGGTGAGTGAGTTTCGAAATAATCTGGAGCAATACGTTCGGTTGTTTCTCCGTCCTTATGTCCCATAGGAACGACGACACCTTCGATGAACTTGCCGACGTTTTGTTTGTAGCGAAGCACAACGTCAAAGGCACCACCGGTTGCGTGAGGCGAAGGACTTTCTGGATCGAGCGATGGCTTGCCGATGATGTCATCGCGACGTGCCATGACTTCTTCTTCTGATAATTCCGGAGATTGCTCACGAATAAGCGCGGGAACGCTTTCGTGATATAGCTGCGTCTGTGTTTCGATAGTTCGAAGTCCGTCCTCGAGGTAGAGTTCTACTTCGCCACCGAAAAATTCGGTGAATCGAGGATCTTTTAAGTGATTATTAATTTTTGAGAGGGTATTAGCAATAGAGGCGCGAACTTCGAGAGATGGCTCAACCTCTGGTATTGGAACGCTTGTTGTTGCGTTATCTCGAGAGTAATACGCTTGTCCGGCAATGTTAAAGTCTGAAATTTCAATGACAGGCTCAAAATGTCGAGCCTGTTCTTTGTCGATAGGAAGTGTCCGGTAAATTGCTTTGCGTGCTCGGTAATCATCTAGATTCGGGACGGGTTGCTCGAGTATTTCTTCAACAGGACGCTCTTTGTTTGAGAGGAGGTTAATTTTGTTTTCGGAAGCAACCAGTAACTTCACGAGATCGGTGTGGTACTTGGCGATTTCGTCGACGACCGCTTCGGCTTTGTCGATGTCGGTTGTCTTTTTAAAGAAGCGTCGTGACTTGTAGAGACGTTCGGCATTGAATGGACCACCAACGATAACGTTTTTACCGAATTCGAGGCCAAAGATTTTCTCGGCGATAACATGTTGGTAGAGGATCCAGGCGTCATGTGATTTGACGACGAGTGTGCCTGGGTCTTCGCTGAGAAGGCCCTTGAGTGCAAGGAATGTTTCGTCGGTGTTGGCGCGGCGTGGAATCGATCCGTCTTCTTGTCGACGAAGTGGGTCGACGGGAGCAGAAACGACGATAACGTCGACCAGCTGATCGTTAATAACGACTTGTGTCGAAATTTTCTTGCCTTCAAGATGGCGGTTCGAGTACTGAACGTCGAGTGGAGATTCTGTACTATCTTCGAAGCTTGCACCGAGGATTGATTGCGCAGCAAGGACGGCTGCGTCATATTCGGTTTCGCCTGAAGGAAGGCCGACTGCTTCGATGCGACCTCGTTCGTCGGCAGGGATGGTGCGTTCGCATGAGGTGATGATAATTTTGTTGGTGTTGATCTTGCCTGATTCAATATCGCGGAAGGCGTCTTGGAGGCGTTTGTGTGTCGATATACCGGCAGCTGCCGCAACAATCACTGCTTCGACGGGACCTTCGATTTTTTCTGAGGTGCTTTCGAGTATACCCAGTCTTTGATCCATAGGATTGGTACTAAGGCGGGCTTCGAGAGGAGTAAAGCCAAGCTCTTGACCACCGACGAGAATGTCGTGGCGCCATTCACGCTTGTCTTTTGCGAGTGAGCGAGAGTCGGAAGGGTCGGGGTTGTATTTCTCGCTTTCGTTGTGGAATTCAGCAGTCGCGCCTTTGCGAAGGTCGAGGTCTTTTTTAGTGAAGCTGTCATTATAGCTATTTTCTGGGTAGAGTTGATCGACGATCGGGAGAGTAGCGTCGAAGGGTGAGTTCTGCATATCAAAAATACGGTGACGCTCGGTTTCGAGCATCTCTATAACGGGCTGAATGCGGGCTAATTCTGTTCGTGCAAAATCAGCAACACGAGTGGCGCTGGCCAGTTCGGTTTCTTGAGAATAGTTTCTTTCTGCAGAAAGATGATCCATAGATAAACTATAGCATATTTATGCAGAAATTACAAGAGGTTAACCTCTGTTAAGCAGCTGGTTGTGCGCCGCGGGAGAGGTAGTCGATTTCTTTGATGATATCGAGGAGTGCTTCTGCACGACGTTTTTCGTCGGTAATACCTTGGGCAGCAGCGTGAGCAGGACCGATGAGTGCTGGATCGTCGGTGCTGCGGATGAGCATAAGATAGGTGTCGAATTTTTCTTCAGCAGGAAGCTCTACTTTATCGATAAGTGGGCGAAGTTCACCGAGGGCGGTGTTCTTGATAACATCAAGGTCGCTTGAGCTCGCAGGAGTGGATGTCGGAGCGGTAGGAGTTGGTAGGACGCTTGGGGCTACTACGGCAGGCGCAGGAGCGGGTGTTTCCTCGAATTGAAGCGGTGCTGCAGCGAGAGGAGTAATAGGTGCAGGCGTGGCTACAACGGGTTCTGGGATATCAGGCATGACTCCAGCGAGGGCTTTTGCTAGCTCCTGGTCGTCACTAATCGGTTGTACTGTACTTTGCGGAGTAATATCCATTGCCCACCTCTAACTTATACTGCTTACGCTTCTGTTAAAAATACTGTATCATAGACGCATATGAGGGGGCAAGTTTAGTGACTAAAGTTTTAGATAATCCAGCCATTGTGGCACAAAAAGATCCAGCGGGCGCACTCGCGATTGCTGCGGGTCAATTCCAACAAGCATCGTTCGATGCCGAAGTGCAAAATAGTGATAATGACGGCCGTGAATTGAACGGTGTCGTGATTGCCGGTATGGGTGGATCTGCGCTGGCTGCGTTGATGGCAAATGTGTGGCTGAAAGATGTCCTCAAAGTGCCTTTTGTGATTGTTCGTAACTACGAATTGCCGAACTGGGCAAATGCGAACACATTAGTGATTGCGAGTAGCTATTCAGGCAACACCGAAGAAACGGTCAGTGTTTTGGCGCAAGCCCAAGAACGCGGTGCACAGGTATCTATTATTGCATCTGGCGGAAAGTTGATCGACAGCGCTACTACCGAGAACATTGCCTATGTCAGCCTTCCGACTGGATTGCAGCCACGTATGGCGGTGATTTATAACCTTCGTGCCCTAGCGTCATTACTTGAAACATTTGGTCTTATTGAAAATAAATCTCAAGAACTTGCCGATCTGTCTGATTGGTTGGAAGCGGAGAGTGCGGCGTGGGGGATTGATGTTCCGACTGACGATAACTATGCCAAGCAAATTGCTGAACTCGCGGTCGGTAAGACACCGGTCTTTTATGGTGGTGCACTGACGGCAGCGATTGCGTATAAGTGGAAGATTAGCTTTAACGAAACATCAAAGAACTTGGCGTTTTGGAATGAGTTCCCAGAATTTAACCACAACGAATTTATGGGTTGGACGTCACATCCAGTCGAGAAGCCGTTTGTCGTTTTTGATCTACTGAGTAGCTTTGAGCACCCACAGATTCTGAAGCGATTCGAAATCTCTGATCGATTGTTGAGCGGACTTCGTCCAAAAGCGAATACGATTCAATTAAAGGGCGATTCAGTGATTGCACAATTATTGTGGGGCGCTATCTTGGCCGACTTTTCAAGTATTTATACAGCGTATCTCAACGGCGTTGATCCAACACCAGTTGTCTTGATCGAAAAACTAAAAAAAGAATTAGTCTAATCAATCGTACTGCCGAAGGGCAGAGATAGGATCTTTGCGAGCTGCCCTGAATGCGGGGTAGAGTCCGAAGAGTGTGCCAATGCCAATTGATAGGACAAGGGCAATTGCGCCTATTTCCCAACTAAAGGCTGGATCGAAGGTCAGGAAACTACTGATAGCAAAAGCGGTGAGGTAGCCGAGAAGGTAGCCAGCGATGCCACCACCAATACTGAGGGCGAGCGATTCTATCAGGAACTGGGCAACGATGTCGCGGTTGCTAGCACCGAGCGCTTTTCGAATACCGATCTCACGGGTGCGTTCGGCGACACTGACGAGCATGATGTTCATGATGCCGATACCACCAACGAGAAGTGAGATAGCGGCGATAGCAGTCGTGACCCCGGCAATGGCGTAAAAAAGTTCGTTGGTTGGCTGGGCGATCTTTTCGCCCGAGAGAACGGTGAAGTCGCCTTCGTTGGCGTGATTTTTCAGGAGTATTTTATTGGTGTTGATAATGACTTGGTCGAGGTTGGCGATTGAATCGGCGCGAACGTTGATTTGCTGAATCTGAATAATCCCTTGGTTGAGGATGCGGCCGCTGTTCTTATTGATGATAATGGCGGTATCAAAATCGACGCCGTTGTAATTAACGGGCATATTCGTGCGTTCGAGGACGCCGATGACGGTAAAGAGTTTGCCGCGGATGGTGATGCCTTTGCCGATTGATTCTTCGGTGCCAAACACATCGATCGAGAGTTGCGGACCGATGACCGCCGTATTCGGATTGAGATCATCATCGAGGAATTGACCCTCGCGGACCTCGAGGCTATTGACGATAGCGAGATCAGGGGTGGTTGCAACGATAGGGGTATTCGATGGCGCGATTGAATCGGCGCGAACGGCACCTGTCAGGAGCATGAGCGGTGCGGCTGCTTGGACATGATCAAGCTTTTGTAGAGAGAGTAGGTCGGCATCGGTCAGTGTACTGGCCGCGAAGTTCTGGCGGTTCGGCATACGAGCAACGTCTTCGAATGGTGACTGTGACGGCGCACCGGGACGGACAACTGCAATCGTGCCGCCGAGGGCATCGACTTGGTCGGTGACGATCTTGCTCGCCCCTGTTCCGAGAGAAAGAATTGTTGTAATGCTCGCAACACCAATCATGACGCCAAACATCGTTAAGACGCTGCGCAGGCGATTACTTTTCAGGGATTGCTGCGCATTTTGGATGTGATTAATCAGAAGGATGCGCATTATGCTGCCGCCTTATCTTTCTTCTTTTTGCCGAGAGGTTTCTTGGCAGCGGGTTTGCGCTTCTTTGGTAATTTCTGAGTATCGCTATCAATCCGACCATCGAGCATGATAATTACCCGACTGGCGTAGGTTGTTAGGTTCGGGTTGTGGGTGACCATAATAATAGTATTGCCACGCTTATGTAGCTCGGAGAGTTCTTCCATGATAATGTGACTCGCGCGCGAATCGAGATTACCTGTTGGTTCATCGGCGAGGATGATCGCTGGATCATTCACGAGCGCACGCGCAATCGCAACGCGCTGCGTCTGGCCACCAGAGAGTTGGTTGGGCATATAGTATTCACGCTCACCTAAATGGAAGTTCTGGAGAAGGGAACTGGCCTTCTTTAACCGCGCCAAACGAGACATACCTTTATACGTAAGCGGCAGCGCGACATTTTCGATAACATTTAATCGGTTGATCAAGTTGAAGCTTTGAAAGATAAAGCCAATCTGCTGACTGCGAATCCGCGCCTGACGGCGAGAGCTTAGCGACGCAACTTGCTTGCCATCAAGTTCGTATTCGCCCTCGATATCGCTATCGAGCAATCCCAAGATATTCAGTAAGGTCGTCTTGCCACAGCCACTCGGACCCATAATCGCAATGAATTCACCCTGACGAATCGTCAAATCGATCCCATCGATCGCAAAATGCTCCGCATCACCAATCCCGAATCGCTTCTTGAGATCCTTGAGAACAATAACCGGAAGTGTCTGTTTTGCCATTACCCCTATTATGCGAGGAAGCGGGGTAGTATACAACGGCGATTGTGGCGTGGAAATGACAATAGTATACTTAACCAAGCGTGGAGAGGTGGCCGAGTGGTTGAAGGCGCACGCTTGGAAAGCGTGTGTGCGAGCAATCGTACCGTGAGTTCGAATCTCATCCTCTCCGCCAGTAATGCTATATAATGTGTGTAATGAAACTAGGAAAAATCGAAGAAGTAGCCCTTCGTCATATTTGGGCAAATGAAGCTAGGGATTTTACGCCTTGGCTTGCAGAACAAGAAAATCTTGACTACTTAGGTGAGATACTGGGCCTTAACTTAGTAGAGGCGGAACAAGAAGTTTCTGTCGGAAGTTTTAGTGCTGATATTCACTGTAAAATCGAGAACGATAACCGCACTGTTATTATTGAAAATCAGATCGAAGATTCAAACCACGATCATTTAGGTAAAACTATTGTTTATGCAAGCGGAGTAGATGCATCGGTTGTTATTTGGATTGTCAAAAATGCTCGTCCTGAACATGTGAGTGCCGTTGAGTGGCTCAATGAACATACGGATAGTGACATCGGCTTCTTTCTAGTTGAAATACATGCAATTAAGATCGGTGAGAGCCAGCCAGCGCCACAATTCAATATTGTTACGCAGCCAAACGAGTATATGAAATCTGTCAAAAGCAGTATCGATAAAGAGTTAACCCGTAGCCAGCTAGGGCGTTATGGGTTCTGGTCGCAAATGAACACGTATATGGAAGAGACTGGTATCAAGCTTGGCATACGCAAGCCGAGTTACGATCATTGGTATGATTTTAAACTTGGTTCATCTAAGTACCACCTAACTGTTAATTTGCTGGATGTTGAGAAAAAGATTCGGGTTGCCTTATGGATTAGCGAAGGCAAGGATATCTTCGATAAGTTATATGCAAATAAGGATGCGATCGAATTGGCTTATGGCTCTGAGCTTGAATGGGATCGTAAAGACTTACAGAAAGCAGCTTGGGTTGCGGACTATATTCCTGGCTTTTCGTATGATAATCAGTCGAACTGGGGTGAGTTACAGGCAAAAGCCATTTCTAAAGTTTTAGATTTTCACCGATCACTTAAACCTTATCTTTAAGTCCTAAGTCTATTACTGGCGCTATATAATCATCGGTCTACAGTCGTCCCAAAGTGAATTATTGAGGTGAATAAGGTATAATACGGCGTAATATGACGGCCTATAATCACGACGACTTAATAGCAAACAATTTATCACAAATTAAAACTACCAAAGTAGTCTATCCGCAAATTTATTCTTATGTACTTCCAGATATAACTGTCAATTCTGGTTCTCAAAAGATTGGTTATACAGAACGCAAAGACGTAGACGTCCGAATTCGTGAACAAACGCATACCGCAGCTATACAATTAAGGTCTGAAAAGTTATGGAGCGCTCCAGCATTCTTTAATGGTGATCTGTCTAAGGACTTTAAAGATAAGTCGTTCCATAAATTTTTGATTAAGAATGGGATTGAAAATAGAACTGATCTAGGCAAAGAATGGTTCTTTTTTAACGGCACACCGGAAAAGTCAAAGCAACTTTTTGATACATTTCGCGAACAAGGATTTGCCGCTCTGCAGACTGACGATAAGAAGATTCCTTATACTTTGCGTAGTGAACAAGTCAATGCTGTAGAGCAAGCCAAAGAGTACTTCGAGACGCATGAGAATGGTGAATTCTTGTGGAATGCCAAACCGCGCTTTGGTAAGACACTTGCAACGTATGACTTGGCAAAAAGACTCGAGGCTCAAAAAGTACTTATCGTTACGAATCGTCCAGCTATAGCTAACTCGTGGTTTGATGACTTTGAGGCGTTTATAGATGGTTACTCTTTCATTTCCGATACATCGTCCTTGGCTGATCGAACTTCATTGACGCGAGAGCAGTACACTCAAATGGGTGTTGAGATTGGCACGGATAAACCTCAGATAACCTTTCTTTCTCTCCAAGACCTTAAAGGTTCTAAATATTTTGGCGGAAGCCATGACAAACTCAGATGGGTTGCCGATCTTGACTGGGATCTACTTGTTATTGATGAGGCTCATGAAGGTATAGATACAGGCCGCACGGACGCCGCATTTACTACAGTTAATCGCAAGTATACGTTACATCTGTCTGGTACTCCATTTAAAGCACTTGCAAATAATAAATTTTCTAAAGAAGCTATTTTTAACTGGACGTATCTCGACGAACAGAAGATTAAAAAGGCCGAACTTGAAGAGGAAGAAATTGGTGATCATACCGATCTACCGGACCTCAGGCTTTATACTTATCGTATTTCACAGATGGTTGCCGATGAAGTAAACGATGGCGTGGAAATCGACGATGAAGCTCGTGATTATGCATTTGACCTTAATGAATTTTTTGCAACAAAAAACCAAAAGTTTGTGCACGAGTCTGATGTAAAAGAGTTTTTGAAAAACCTTACTTCTAATGCAAAATATCCATTTTCTACACCTGAACTTCGTGATGAATTGCGACACACTTTTTGGTATGTTGGTAATCGAGTAGATTCTGTAAAAGCGTTGGAACAGCTTCTGAGAGAGGATCCTGTTTTTAAAGATTACAAAATAGTTGTTGCAGCTGGCGATGGTAAGACTTTTGATGAAGAAGAGAATGACTTTAAAGGAAACGAGAGGTCTTTTGACAAGGTCAAGGCAGCGATCGCTGAGAACCCTAAGACAATCACATTATCTTGTGGGCAGCTTACGACCGGCGTAACCGTAAAAGAGTGGAGTGCCGTATTGATGCTTACGGACATCAAAACACCCGCACAGTACATGCAGGCGGCTTTTCGTGCACAAAACCCTTATAGGTTCGAAGAAGACGGGGTACTCAAAGCTAAGCGATCGGCCTATCTCTTTGACTTTGCGCCAACCCGCGTACTGGAGATATATGATCAATTTGCTAACGCTCTTAACCCGAAGGCTGCAAATGGTGAAATCACCGAATCTGAGCGTAAAGATAACATCAAAGAACTACTTAATTTCTTCCCCGTAATATCCGAAGATATTGATGGCCAAATGGTAGAGTTGGATGCTGAGAAAGTATTAACCTTCCCGAACGCCTTAGCAGCAACCGAAATTGTTAAAGCTCGTTTTATGACAAATCTACTATTTAACGAGAATATAAAAGGCGTATTTAGTTTTCCTAAAGAAGTTGAGGATATTCTCGATAAGATGCCTGTTGAAAAAAACAAGCGAGTTGAAATAGCTAAAAAAGAACTTGATCTTGATGACGCTCGTAAAGTAGAGCAGGACAAAACGGTTAAAATCAACGAGAACAGTAATGTTATTTTGGGGCAGAAGATTTATCGCGCAAATATTGATCGTGTTGTTGATAATGTCTTGAATTATGACACTCCCGACGAAGTAGTAGAAACATTGTCTCAGCAAGTTATGGAATTAGCAGAGCCTGTCATCGCAAAATATAAAGATATTTACAAAGCTACGAATGCTGAGCTTGAAGAAAAGAAGAAGCAGATTGAAGAAAAAGTTAAATTAGTTGTAGTTGAGTTTGAGAATTCGGATATTAAAGATGTCGCTGCTCTAAAGGAACGCCTAGCTAAGGTTATTGAACATGATTTTGTAGAAACGGCTGTTGAAGAAAAGGAAACAGAATCAATAGAGAAAGTTCAAAAAAGTAAAGAAGATGAAGTTCGAGACCGTTTACGCTCATTTACGCGGACTATCCCAATGTTCATTATGGCAAATTCTTCAGAAGAAGAGATCACTATCGACACCTTTGATCTGGGTATCAGTGATGAGGATTTTGTAGATCTTACTAATATTACTAAAGAAGAGTTTCACAAACTTCGTGACGGCTTCGATTATGAAGATAGTGGTGAGCGTATGACGTTCGGTGGTGTATTTGATCGATATAAATTTAACGCCTCAATCGCCGAATTTGTTGCTGAAAAACAAAAACGTGCCGATTATTTTAAATCAGAAGAAGATATTTTCGAATTAATACCTAATCAGAAGAATAATCAAATTTTTACGCCTAAAGCGATAGTGAAGAAGATGATAGATGATCTCGAAGCCGAACAGCCTGAACTTTTCCAACGCACCGACAGTACATTTATAGACTTATATATGAAGTCAGGGCTGTATATTACAGAGATAGTTAAGAAACTTTTCATCAATACTCGTCATAATTATAATAGTGATGAAGAGTGTATTAAGAATATCCTAGAAAAACAAGTGTACGGGTTCGCACCAACAGGAGTGCTGCAGGGTATTACACAGTCGTTCATATTTGGTTTTGATGCCGGTCGTACTATTAGTAACCGTAATTTTATACACCACGACTTATTGCCAGAAGCAGAAGACGATAACGCACCAGAAAAAATTGCACAACTATTTGGAAATGGAGGATCTATGATTAAATTTGATGCTGTTGTAGGAAACCCACCTTATCAAGAATCGGTGGAAAAATCCGAAATGCAGTCGCAAGCAAACTCAAAATGGGTGTATTACCAGTTCCAGAATTTGGCTGACAAAGTAGGCAATAGATCGTCACTGATCTATCCATTTGGGGGATGGTTTGATGACACTGGTTCTTTCCAAGGATTTGGTAAGAAAATTTTGAGCGATGGGCATACTGTTCGCATTAAAGCTTTCGAAGGAACTAGCGATAGGCGCGCCTGGTATCGGACAGATATAGGTCCAAAGCCGGTTTTTGGTGAAAATGCAAATATTTCCGCAGGGGTATCAATAGTAAATCGTGATCAATTAAATACGCATGAAGTGTTTGAATATTCGAATAGGATCTATTCGGATGTTATTAAAACAGTGAATGTTGATGAATGGAGCCGTTTGTCGCCCGATCCTAGCTTTACTGTCGGTAACAAATTATTTGGAGACAAGCTTGAAAAGCACGTTATAAATAAAACATTCGGAATAGAGAGCGATTTTGTTGAGAAAAATCCAAATTTGGTTTCATTACAACCTGACCAGTTTAAAGAACCAATCAGGCTACTTACAAACGACAGAGCTGGTTCAGCCGGCAGGGCGAAGTGGTTTTATATTGATAAATCAACTATCGAAAAGAATGTACGTTTAATTGATGAGTATAAAATAGCAATGGCCTCAGCATACCCAAAGAAGACACTAGTATCGGGGGTGCCAACAATAGATAATGTCCACAGCAGAGCTTCTGAGTTGATTCAGCTATATGAGCCAAATACCATATTTGGTAGAAGTAAAATGTTGATTTTTAGTTCTCCGGAAAAAGTTGAAGCAGAGAATTTCATGAAGTACACACAAACAAGATTCTTTGCATACATGGTTTTGAATGAGCCCAACAGAAGTTTCTCGTTTGGGTTTGTTATTCCTGTTTTAGATGTCACTTTAAATTCTGATATTGATTGGTCGAAATCAATCTCTGAAATTGACCAACAAATCTACGAAAAGTACGGACTTACCCAGGAAGAAATTGATTTGATCGAATCGCGTGTAAAAGAGGCGATATAGCCCATAGCCTTATGACACCCGTTTCAAAAATTGATATCAGCGAAAATACACTCCGCAACCGCGGGCGCGTTTTAGATATCTTACTTTTAGATAGAGCCTCGAGGGGTAATATTATCTGGGCAACGGATAGCTACAAAGTACATGGCAAAGAATATATGCCAAAAAAGCAGATCAAGCGTGAGCTAGTGACAGGTTTGAATGGCAAAATCATACAGCCGAGAGCGGCTAAGTCCCGAGAGGAGCAGGCCGCTCGCACAAAAGATAAAGCCGAAGTCTTTACGCCTCTTAAAATAGTCCGCGAAATGAATATGTCTATAGACTGGGAAAGTAAAAATTATCCTACAACAAAAGATAACTGGATAGATTACATAAAAGAATTGCGATTAGAGGTTTCGTGTGGGGAAGCTCCATTTATTGCTGGGCGCTATAATCCAACTGCGAATACAGGGGTCACTATAAAGACAGTTAACCGTGTCGGGTTTCTCGATCGAAAACTTCAGGCAGTCGGCGAATTTACTAAAACAAAAAAGGAGTGGTTGAAATACGCCGAGGTTGCACTTAAGGCAAGCTATGGCTTTGAGTGGCAAGGTGACAACCTGCTTATCGCTCGTGAAAACATATTACTTACAATAGATGATTTTTATAAAGATTTTTGTGCAAATAAGTTAAAGCAAAAAACGAAACAAAGCTTATCGGATGCGCAGTTAGAATACTTCGCTGAAATAATTTGCTGGAATATCTGGCAGATGGACGGACTGAAGTACGTAAAACCAATGTCATGTACGCAAAGTGCGCAAAAGTCAGACGAGGTGCCAAAAGACCAGCTAATCCTGTTACAGGTTGAAAAGACGCAAAAAACAAGAGTAGAGTGTGAAGGTTGTCGTACGAACGACCCGCTGAAGCATACGGGGAGGTACTCTCGAATAATGGATTGGGAAATTGGAAAGTCTGTTCAATTCGTCGATCTTTTAAGTCAAGGCGACAATAACTATCCTCTAATCAGTACAGCCCGCACCCCAGCCCCATCAATCCCTTGATAACTCATAGGTAGCGCTGACAACACATATATACCACCCGCAACCTCGGAAAGGTCTATTCCCTCAAGTATAGGAATACCCTTACTCAGCAGCTCTGTATGTGCCCCGTTGTCGGGCGCTCCTTTTTGCTTCACCCCAAACCAATCAATTCCGATGAGTGCAACACCGCAAGAAGCTAAATAAGAAGCGGCCTCCGAAGAAAGCGCCGTCCAAGAATCGTGGAACACTTCATATCCGCGCGCAGAGTTATCTGTCTTGAATAAAATCCGCTCACCAGCACTAATATCGAGCGCAGCAACATCCGCAACAGTAATCACATCCACATCCAACACCTCAATCACTCGACATTCCCCGTAAAAAGCCTCGAGAGAGTAGTCATCAATACTTCCAACCAACCCAGCGTGACTCGGTGCATCTATATGTGTCCCCGCATGGCTCCCAATAGTAATCTTGGTCAACTGGCTGCCGCTCGGCTTAATCGTCGTCTCAAAAACCGTCTCCTGATCCCCCGGATAAATAGGCATATTTGGATGAATTGGCAGTGAAATATCAATAATATTAGTCATTACCTCTAGTATAGCGGATGTGCCATTCTACACGCTACAGAGGTGCTTTGTAGAAAATAGCATATAAGCCAATAAGGAGACTAAAAAGAGCCCGGGCTCCCTAATGGCTGGAATGCTATTTTGTACGCAAAACACACCACATATAGCGTTGTAAAATAGAAACACCACACCATAAGGGGTTAAATACCGCTTATGCCGCATGTAGTCAAAAATACCCAACAAAACGCTTGAAAATCTACATGTAGGGGCCTATAGTCTTACATAAGCACTACATATGTAGTACTGACATCAAAACACACATATTGCAAGAAAAGACACTCGGAAGCTACACCGATCTGTTTCTTGCACCCCAGATGTCGGGGACCTTGGGAGGTTAGGGTATATACAGTTCATACATTTTTTAATAAACATGTAGCATAGGGGATAAAAACATGAGCATCACAGTGGTAAAGCGCGATGGGACTCGCGAACCATTTGACGCTAACAAGATCAACTTAGCACTGGTTGAAGCAAGCGAAGGTTTGCCAGATCAGATTAGCAAGGTTGTTCAAGTTGCTTCAGAACTTCAATTGACACTCTTTGACGGTATTACGACCGAGCAACTTGATGAAGCAGTTATTCAAACCGCACTTCAAAATGTAAAAGATGATCCAGACTTTGATATTATTGCGACTCGTTTGCTCCTAAAGAATACCTACAAGAATATTCTTGGCGAGTACTCGACTCCTGCAGAGCTCAAGAAGCTGCACGAAGAACAGTTCGCTGCTTTCTTGAAAGAGGGGATCGAAACGGGACTGCTCGATGCTCGTATGAGTAGTAAAGTGTTTGATATGAAGAAGCTTGCAAAGGCACTTGATCCTTCACGCGACCTTTTGAGCCACTACTTGGGTATCGTGACTAACAACGGTCGGTACGCACTTCGTCGTAACGGTGGTATCGCGATTGAAGTTCCTCAGTTCACTCACATGCGTATTGCGATGGGACTGAGCTTTAACGCTGAAGACCCAACTGAATGTGCACTCGACTTTTATGACCACATGAGCCGTCTCGAATATGTCCCCGGTGGATCTACTCGTGTGAACGCTGGTGGTGCTTTCCCGCAACTTTCTAACTGTTTCCTTCTCGAAGTCCAAGATGACATGGAATCAATCGCCAAGGGTATCCGCGACGTGATGTGGATCGCGAAGGGTACTGGTGGTATTGGTATCAGCATGAACAAGCTTCGTGCATCAGGAAGTCCTGTAAAGACAACTAATACGACTTCAACTGGTCCTATTCCTTTCATGAAGATGGTCGACAGCGCACTCTTTGCGGTCAGCCGTAAGGGCAAAAAGATGGGCGCAGCGGCAATGTACATGGAAAACTGGCACCTCGACTTTGCAGAATTCCTTGACCTCAAGCAGAACTCAGGCGACCCATACATGCGTGCTCGTATTATGAACACTGCGGTATTCATCAGTGACGAATTCATGAAGCGTGTCCAGAAAGACCAAGATTGGTACTTGTTCGATCCAGGAGATACTCCTGATTTGCCAGAACTCTACGGTGCAGAATTTAGCGCTGCCTACGCCAACTACATCAAGAAGGCTGAAGCTGGTGAAATGCGTGAATTCAAGAAAGTGTCTGCGGTACAACAATTCCGTCAGATCCTCATCACCCTTCAGGCGACTAGTCACCCATGGTTAACATGGAAGGATACGATCAACGTCCGAGCGCTTAACAACAACACCTCAACGATCCACCTTTCGAACCTTTGTACTGAAATTACCTTGCCACAAGACAAGTACAATACTGCTGTCTGTAACCTCGTCAGTATTAACCTTTCAGCTCACTTACGTGCTGACAAGACATGGGATTGGGATCGTCTTGCTGCTAGTGCACGAAGCGCTGTGCGTCAACTCGACAACCTTTGTGACATCACCAACACTCCAGTGCCAGAAGCAATGCACTCGAACCAACAAAACCGTGCACTCGGACTCGGATTCATGGGATTCACCGATGTCAGCGAAAAGCTTGGCTTTAGCTACGAATCAGAAGAAGCATATGACCTCGTTGACCAACTTTCAGAATTCATTAGCTACCACGCGATTGATGAATCAGCTGACCTCGCTAAGAAGTACGGCTCATACGCAACCTTCAAGGGAAGCGGTTGGAGCAAGGGAATTCTTCCTATCGATACGATCGATCAACTCGCAACTGACCGTAAGGTAAAAGTTGAAGTCAACCGCAAGACTCGTCTCGACTGGGACAAGCTCCGTATCAAGGTAAAGAAGGGTATGCGCAACGCGACACTGATGGCAATTGCGCCAACAGCGAACATTGCACACATTGCCGGTACCACTCCTGGACTCGACCCTCAATTTGCACAGATTTTCTCTCGTACAACATTGAACGGTAAGTTCCTCGAAGTGAACACTAACCTTGTTCACGACCTTAAGGAACTCGGTATCTGGGATGACGTCAAAGAAGACATCCTCCGTACACAAGGTGATGTCCAACAGATCGACGCGATTCCGCAGCATATCAAGGACGTCTACAAGACCAGCTTCCAACTCAGCCCGTACAGCTTCATCGAAGTTGCGGCCCGAGCACAGAAGTGGGTTGACCAAGCGATTAGCCGTAACATGTACCTTGAAACTCGAGATATCGACGACATGGTCGCTATCTATAGCGCAGCTTGGAAGCGCGGACTCAAGACCACTTACTACTTGCACGTTAAACCACGTCACACTGCTGAACAAAGTACCGTCAAGGTCAACAAGGCAGAAAACAGCGATGGCGGTGCACGTAAGACTGGATTTGGATTCGCTAAGAAGCAAGAGGTAGGCGTATGACCGGTCACGCAACATAAGCACGTAAACACAGACACGGTACACAAAATTATTTAGGGGGAAATATCATGAACGCAACAACAATCATCAACGACGCAATGTCACTCGACGAAAAACTCGCAGCAATCGACGCAGCAATGGCTATGGCTCAGCAACAAGCTGACGAAGACGCATCAAACCGCGGCTTCAGCGCTGCTGCACCACTCGATCCAGCTGATCTGACAATGTGCGATAGTTGCCAATAGTAAATTGCTTGAGAGCATAAGGAGAACACAATGCCAGGAATTTTAGGAACCGGAATCCAGGACGGGCTACTGCTCAAACCTGTACATTATCAATGGGCGATGGACCTTTATAATCAAGCGGTCGCAAACACTTGGTTCCCGAACGAGATTCAACTCGGTCAGGACCTTGCTGACTGGAAGGTGATGAGCGATGAAGAGCGTCACGCCGTGACGTTCCTCATGAGTTACTTCAACCCAAATGAATTGTTGGTGAACAAAGCCTTGGCATTCGGTGTCTATCCTTATGTAAACGCTGCCGAGTGTCACTTATATCTCGCAAAGCAAATGTGGGAAGAAGCGAACCACTGTATGTCATTTGAATATGTCCTCGAGACCTTCCCAATTGACCGCGAACAGGCGTATGCTGCGCACGTTGAGACTCCTTCAATGGCGCGTAAGGAAGAGTTCGAAACACGCTTTATCAAGCGTATGACTGAACAAACACTCGACATTACAACGACCGAAGGAAAGAAAGACTTTGTTCGTAACCTCGTTGCGTACAACATTATTCTCGAAGGTATCTGGTTCTACAGTGGCTTTATGGTTGCGTTGTCATTCCGACAACGAAATCTGCTTCGTAACTTCGCCAGCTTGATTGACTGGGTCGTTCGTGATGAAAGCCTGCACCTTAAGTTCGGTATTAACTTGATCCTGACTGTCCTCGAAGAGAACGAAGACCTCCAAACTGAAGAGTTTGCGGCTGAAATCAAGCAAATGATCGTTGATGGTGTTGAAATGGAAGAGGATTACAACCGTGACCTCTTGCCAAATGGTATCCTCGGCCTCAACAGCGATTACATCAACCAGTACGTTCGTTACTTGGCTGACCGTCGCCTCGAAGAGCTCGGATTCGAACCACACTACAAGGTATCGAACCCTGCGAAGTGGATGTCTGCAGCAAATGACACATTGCAACTCGTGAACTTCTTTGAAGCAACCAACACGAGCTACGAAGTCAACGCCGGCACCCCTAAATCAGAATAATAAAAAAAGATTTTTAAAAACTTAAAAGGCGCACGATCATGACTGCGCCTTTTTTGTACCCAAAAAGGAGTATGAGATGAGTGAATTATTACATGGATACGAGGAGCGAGTTGAGTTATTTAACGAAGAACTCGCAGCGATTGGTATCGAGAGGGAAGAGTTGGGGTCGCTTGATCACCTGGCATACCGGACGAATAGCCTAGAGGAATACTATGAGGTTGTGGCTGCAGCAGAGGCGTTGGGGCGCAACCTGGGTGAAATGGAGATCGTTGGTCGGCCTATTAGTGCAATTGCACTCGACGCGCCACTGAAAGCTGGCGGATGGGTGATTCCATTCCTTGAGATCGCGGCGCCAAAAGAGGGGTCGCCGTATCCTTCGGGACTCGAACATGCTGAATTCGTGACCGTGAAACTTTTAACTGACTTTGAAAAAGACCATCCAGATATTTCATTTGGCCACGAAGCCATGGATCGCCCGATTAATCCCGAGTTAAAATATAAGAATAAGACCTCTGGTCTTTCGATGAAATTTCATCGACTCAGTCTGGGCGTGGCACTTGAACTCGAGAATGAAGAGAAAATTAAGGCATAAGGCGCTATACTTAATATAGGTATGAATACAAAACTCGTTATATTCGGTATTACTGGCGATTTGAGTCGCCGCAAACTCCTTCCTGTATTGACTGAGGTCGTGCGTGAGGGTGCGCTAGATGACTTTTCAATTATTGGTGTCTCTCGACGCGAAGTTGATGTTGCAGAGCTTTTAGGCGGTTCTGGTGCTGACGCCCTTGTCGATCGAACGAGTATCTTTACGATGGACTTGGCTGAGGCAGGGGACTATGTTCGATTAAAGGATTCACTTGCCCTGCAAGAAGATGAACAAGCAGTTATGTATCTTTCTGTTCCGCCGAGTGCGGCAGCGGATATCGTTGATTTCCTTGGACAGGCTGGCCTCAATACTCCGAACGTAAAGATTCTTTTCGAGAAGCCATTCGGCTTTGACCTTGCGTCTGCGCATGAGTATATTGAGCGTACGGCTCAGTATTTTGATGAATCGCAACTCTATCGAATTGATCACTATATGGCTAAGGAAATTGCACAGGAAATTGTGCGACTTCGCTCAGATGCAGAATCGAAGCATCATCACTGGAGCAACGAGGATGTTGCTTCTATCGAGGTCGTCGCGAGTGAGACATTGGGCGTTGAAGATCGCGCGACGTTTTACGAGCAAACGGGTGCGCTTCGTGACTTTATTCAAGGGCACTTGATGCAGTTGGCCTCGTTGGTACTTATGGATATTCCTGCAGGCTTTAGCTTTGAGCAGCTTCCAGGGTTCCGTTTGAAAGCACTCGAGGCGATTGAACCAGTAAGTCCCTTTGCTGCTCAACGTGCGCAGTACGAAGGGTATCAAGATGAAGTAGAAAACATCGGTAGTTTGACCGAAACCTTTGCGCGCGTAGAACTGCGTAGTCATGACCCGCGTTGGGTGGGTGTACCGATTCACTTAACAACGGGCAAGAAACTCAACGAAAAACGAAGTTATATTACGGTTACCTACAAAGATGGTACTCACGATACTTTCGAAGAAGGAAAAGTTGGCGGTGGAGGCCGATTGCCCGATGCCTATGAGCGTGTGCTCGTCGAAGCAATTAAGGGAAATAAGAGTATCTTTACGACTGGCCCTGAAGTGATTCGTTCATGGGAAATTGTCGCGCCTGTTCAAGAATCGTGGGCGATGGATGATGATCCTTTGGTGCAGTATCCGGTTGGTTCAACTGTCGACGCAATTATCGAATAACACTATATCTAGTGTAGTGACAATACTACAACATCCTACCACTAGCGTTCTGGTGATTACTGGTGTTACAATGAGCTTCCATGGAGGTGCAGACAATCATGGGAACAAAACAAAAATATATTTTTGTAACTGGGGGTGTATTATCTGGTGTTGGTAAGGGTATTACCGCGGCCAGTATTGGTGCTATTTTGCAAGCTAAGGGGAGCGTTGTCTCTATCCAAAAACTCGACCCGTATCTCAATGTAGATGCGGGTCTTTTGAATCCAAAAGAACACGGCGAATGCTACGTGACGAAAGATGGGGCAGAAACAGACCTCGACCTCGGGCACTACGAACGCTTTTTGGATATCGAATTGACACAAAAGAACGCGACACTTTCTGGTCGGTTGTTACGACAGTTGATCGATGATGAACGTGCCGGTAAATTTAACGGTCAAACGATTCAATTAATTCCACATCTGACTGCTGCGATCCAAGATTCAATCGAACTTGCGGCAGTTGGTGCCGATGTGCAAATTGTTGAAATTGGTGGAACGGTTGGGGACTACGAAGGACTCAGTTATGTTGAAGCGATTCGTGAATTCGCCTCACGCGTCGGACGTGAAAATTGTCTGTATGTGCACGTGGTATATGTGCCGTTTATTCAGACGAGTAAAGAATTTAAATCAAAGCCTGCGCAGAACGCCTTGAATGATTTACGTGGTTTCGGAATCGTACCGGATTGTGTAGTCGTACGAACTGATGATCCCGCACCGAGTGCGATTGCTGATAAGATCGCGGCATTTAGCGGTGTGAATAAAGATTCTGTTATTTTGCTTTCAAATGCAAAAACAGTCTATGAAGTACCCCTTACTATTGATGCCAGCGGCATTAACTCGGTGCTCGAACGATTCACTGGATTAACTCAGAAGGCTGACTTAACTAAATGGCGAAACTTGGTGACCGCGCAGAGTACTGAGTACAAGAAAAAAGTTCGTATTGGTATGGTAGCAAAATATCTCGATAATGAAGATACGTACATCTCTGTTATCGAGGCGCTCAAGGCTGCTGCGTGGCAAGAAAAAGTTGGACTGGAGTTGGTCTGGATGAACGCAGAAGATTGTAGCGACGATGAGCTTGCAACTATGGACG
>Ga0247804_10000136_pt1 | contig 35313 bp, 31 predicted proteins | sample UWRJL029104C1_FD_181142 | JGI IMG/M metagenome (GOLD analysis project Ga0247804, IMG submission 181142) | Plant litter microbial communities from Arlington Agricultural Research Station in Wisconsin, United States - UWRJ-L029-104C-1 | ecosystem: Environmental > Terrestrial > Plant litter >... | reverse complement strand
ACTAAGCGTCTCAAAGAAGAGGCGATTGCTCGTGGTCACGAAGTACAGGTTATTAAGTACCGCGATTGCTATGCATCAATCGAACAAGACAAGCCAACGGTAAGTTACCGCGGTGAAGACCTTGCGAAGTTCGATGCGATTATTCCTCGTATTGCTGCAAACATGACTCGCTACGGTACAGCCATTGTCCGTCAGCTTGAAATGCAGGGCGTATACACTGTTTCTAGCTCGATTGCGATCAACCGATCACGCGATAAACTTCGAAGCCTTCAGCTTCTTGCTCGTTCTGGTGTCGGTATTCCAAAGACGATTGTGTCACGTAACTCGACTGACATTGATGACCTTATTGATAAAGTAGGCGGAACACCAGTGATTATCAAGCTTGCTCGTGGTACACACGGAAATGGCGTGGTACTTGCTGAGTCAAAGAAGGCGGCTAAGTCTGTACTTCAGGCGCTGTACCTTTCTAACGAAGACGGAACAAACATCTTGCTACAAGAATTTGTTGAAGAATCTGCCGGTACTGACATTCGTGCCTTTGTTGTTGGTGGTCGTGTTGTTGCAAGTATGAAGCGACAGAGCCTCGACGACGACTTCCGTTCTAACCTCCACAAAGGTGGTGAAGGAACGGTCGTAAAGCTTACTGAGCAAGAGACTAAGATGGCGATTAAGGCAGCGAAAGCTATGGGTCTTAACGTTGCCGGTGTCGACCTTATGCGCAGTGCACGTGGTCCACTTGTTCTTGAGGTAAACTCAAGCCCTGGATTTGGTATCGAGAAGCTAACTGGCCGCAACGTGGCTGGTCCAATCATTGAATACATCGAACAAAACGCCAAGCGCGGAAGCAAAAAAGACAAAGTCGGCGCCTAGCCATAAACAATTCTGAGTCTGACGAAGAGGCTGCTATAATACGGTTATGGTAGTCTCTTTTTATGAGTAGATGGCGTCCTCATACCACCGGTATCCTGGTTGGGGGACTTGTTCTGATTCTTGTCGCTATGGTTGTTTCGTATATGTATACGAATTTTCAGCCAACGACCGAAGTTCGACTCGGGTCCGGCGTATTTAGGATGCAACTTGCAACCACGGACCAGCAGCGCGAACAGGGCCTTTCTGGCGTAGAGCGGCTTGCGTCTAATGGAGGGTTATTAATGGTATATCCTACAGAGGGTATATGGGGAATCTGGATGAAAGATATGAAGATCCCACTTGATATTATATGGATGAATAATAAAAAAGAGGTTATCTATATTGTGACTGGCGCATCTCCTGATATTGGAATGTCTAAGACATTTAAACCAGAGAAGCCGGCAAGATACGTTTTGGAAGTTCCTGCCGGTACGGTAAAGAATGCGGGTATTACGATTGGTGCGACTGCTGTATTTACGATTGTGGAGGATAAATAATGGTGACAATCTTCGTACTTATTGGGTTGGTGCTGGCGCTATTTGCTGGTGCGTTCTTGTCAAAGCGCCGATTTGGCGTATTGGGCCTTGGCTTGGCCGCCGGTGCAGTAGTGAGTCCAATATGGGGTGATAATGCCGGGTTTATAATTTCTGCCACTGGGCTTGTTGCCGAAGGTCCACTTGTAAACGCAATTGCGCTATCGGTTCTGATCTTGATACCAGCTGTATTATTTATGTTCCATGGTTACAAGTACCAGCACATATTTGGGCAAATTGTTGGATCGTTGCTATTTACGATACTTGCGGTCGCATTTCTTATCGTGCCGATTGGTGCTGCGCTGACGATGACAGGTCCTATTGGTGATGTCTATAACTGGATCAATAGCAACCACGAGTTGATCATCAGTATTGGGGTCGCGTTCGCGGTTGCTGACTTCCTTTTCTCGAAAACCATACATAAATCCGAGAAGAAGAAACGTTAACATTGACACGTCACCCCTGTTGATGTATAGTGTGAGGAGCTTTTATGCATACTGTGGGCCAGTAGCTCAGCTGGTTAGAGCACCTGCCTTTTAAGCAGGGTGTCATGGGTTCAAGTCCCATCTGGCCCTCCAAGCATAGAATCTATTAAAGAACATCCCTTGATCGCTACCGGGGATGTTTTTTATTTGGCATATAATAGAAGCATGAAGAGGCGAGCAGTTGAAGGTGTAAATTTAGGCGGATGGCTATTACTAGAGCGTTGGATGACGCCCGCTCTTTTTGAGGGTACCGATGCGCAAGATGAATATACTTTTTCGAAACTACCTAATGCCAAAAAACGTATCGAGCGGCATCGAAAAGAATTTATGACAGAAGAGGATTGGAGGTGGCTTTCGCAGAACACTATTACACACGTTCGACTTCCGGTTGGGTATTGGGTGCTTCGTGACGATGCTCCTTTTTTTGGAGCAGTAAAATATCTCGATTGGGCATTTAAAATGGCGGAGAAGTATGACATCAAAATATTACTCGATCTGCATGGGTTAAAGGGTTCACAAAATGCCGAGATGCACAGTGGACGTATTGGACGGGTTGAGTGGAAAATGTATCTTCCAGATCATTTAGCTACTCTTTCTGAGCTCGCAGGGAGATACAAAGACTCACCGGCTTTATGGGCAATAGAGATTATTAATGAGCCTAGGGCATGGGGGAATTACTTTGCGCTGCTGGCTTATTACCGAAAAGCTTACGCACTGTTGCAAACGATTCTGCAGCCGGGGACGTATGTTATCTTTCATGATGGCTTTTTGCCTCCTTTATTTTCGGGTGCATTAACTGTTCGCAAAGAGTATCCGGTAATTATGGATACTCATTTTTACTTAGTATTTCCTAAGTTGTTAAGAAAGGCTACGCCGCAACTATATGATGGACTACGTCGCGGCATCTTTGGTTCGCTAATTTCGCTGGTACAGTTGTCACAACCGGTTATTGTAGGTGAGTGGGCATCGGTATTGCCGCAGTCATTTTTTGATCGATTGCCCGAAAACCAACACAGTCGGCTGCTTGGTGAAACGATAGTTAGGCAACGAAGAATGTACCGAAATGCTTTTGCAACATTTTATTGGAACTATAAAACCGAAAGTAGAGGAATGTATAACTATAGGTCACTAGTCGAAGATAAAGTGATTACGCGCCAGTAGCTACAAATAGTTTATTTTGATTTAATTTCCCGTCGCTATAGTGGCATTATGCAGCTGTGGCGATTACGACAAAAAGTACACGTGTCGTGGATTATTGCACTGGGCTGTATGTGTTTTGTCATTGGCGTATGGGCTGCACAGTATATGTCGCTAGCTGGGTGGTGGATGATTGCTGCAACACTGGTGGTAATCGTTTGTTTTAGTATTCGACAGCTCGTTCTGTTGCCGTGCGTTGCAGTTGCGGGCATTGTGTTTGGTATTTGCTACGGATCGATTGCAGTAAGCGGTCTTGAAGTATACAGACCGCTGATTGGTGCGCAGCTTCACATCGACGGAGCAATTAAAGAAGATCCTTCGATTTCAGCCAGGGGATTGACCGTGTTACAAATTGACCATATTCGCTACATGGCGAAAGACATGCCAGGAACGGTATGGGTAAGTGCGATTGGTCATCCTGATGCAAAAAGAGGCGATAGAGTTGTTATATCGGGTAAGGCGTCGGCCGGCTTTGGGACGTTTGCGATGACGATGTTTACCGCAAAGGTCCTTTCGATAAGCCATCCGCAGCCCGGTGATGTAGGACGAGTGGTTCGTGATTGGTTTGCGACTGCTATTCGAAAAGGCATTCCTGAACCCGAAGCGAGTTTAGGTATAGGGTATCTAACGGGTCAGAAAAGTGCTTTGCCACCGGATCTTTCAACTGCTTTGCAGATAGCAGGCTTGAGTCACATTGTTGTAGCAAGCGGGTATAACCTTACGATTCTTGTGCGACTTGCGAGGAGGGCTTTCGTAAAAATATCAAAGTTCCTTTCGGTTTTTGCATCGGGCATTATGATTGCGAGTTTTATTGCTATGACTGGGCTTAGTCCAAGTATGACGAGGGCTGGACTCGTATCAAGTTTAAGTTTATTGACATGGTATTACGGCCGACAATTTCATCCGTTTGTATTGCTTCCATTTGCCGCAGCTATTACGGTTCTTTTCCAACCAAGTTATGCGTGGGGTGATTTAGGTTGGCAACTTAGTTTTGCTGCATTTGCAGCAGTGATGATTGTTGGTCCATTATTTCAGCGATATTTCTTTGGTGAAAAGGATCCAGGAATACTTCGGCAAGTACTGGGTGAGACTGTTGCGGCGCATGTGGTGACGATACCCATTGTTGTACCTGCTTTTGGATTACTATCGAACGTTGCAATCCCTGCTAATGTATTGATTGTGCTATTGGTGCCACTAGCGATGCTTCTCACGTTTATCGTTGGTGTTACTGCGCTCGCGCTACCATCAATCGTAGAAATCGTAGGCTTGCCAGCGAGTTGGCTGTTGAAGTATATGACATTCACTGCACAGTACCTTGCGGACCTACCCTGGGCACAAACCACTGTGAATCCAGCTGGGTGGATGATCGCTTTGTATATCGTATTGCTCGTTGCAGCATGTGTATATATGCAACGGAAAACAAAATTCAGCCTACGAGGTGTAAATATTATTGAATAGTTATCTAGCGAGGTCGTTCGCTGGCGGTTTCCCGAGCAAGGTCAGCAAGAAGGTCGTCAACGATATCGGTACTAAAGTCGCCATATTTTTTACCTACTGCTGTTTGAATCAAAAAGTCGGCGAGCTTCGGGTTCTTTGGAAGAATTGACCCATGTAGGTAGGTCCCGATAACATTTCGATACCGAGCACCTTCGTGTCCGTCTTTTGAGTTATTGCCCGCACCTTTAATAACGGTCGCAAATGGCTCGACGTTTTCACCAAGGAAAGTCTGTCCACTATGATTTTCGTAGCCAATAATATCGCCGAATTCTGGATTGTTTGTAACGATGTTTCCAATCAACCGTTCATGAGTTCCGTGAGTTTCAATATCAAGAATTCCGATTCCGGTCAGTGTTTTGCCGCCAAGAGTTTTAAAGAAATTACCAAATAATTGGTAGAGACCGCACACAAGAAGCATAGGTACGTCGTTGTCTGCGAGTGCTTTTAACTTTGGACCAATCTTGATAAGGTCTTCGTGAATGATTTCTTGGCCACTGTCTTGTCCGCCGCCGCCAATGATAATATCGACATCGTTCGGGAAAGTGTCGCCAACATTATAATGAATAATTTTTGGTTCGTAGCCATACCATTCAAGGCGTCGTTGAATCACTAATAGGTTGCCGTAATCCCCGTATATATTCATATCTTTTGGATACAGCTGTAGCACGGTAATTATTTGCTTGGTCATGAAACAACCTCCACTTTGGTGATTTTACTCAGTTCCCGGCGTAGTGCGAGCATGGCGGTATAGGTACAGTAAATACGTTTCGGCTTGTCGCCGTTATTGTCGATAAACTGACGAAGTGCGGTTGTGAGGTCTTTTTCAATATGACCAATGCTTACTTCGTCGTACTGTAAACGAAGTGCCATGTCGTATGCGCGGATACCGGCTACTTGTGAAACACCTTCGTTTGAAAGACTTTCAAAATCAACATCCCACAACCATGACATGTCGCGTCCATCAGCATAGTTGTCGTTGATAGCAATCATTGTTGCGTACCCATCCGGAGAAAATGACTTGAGACCAAGCCGGAAGCCCGAAGGATTTTTGACAAGGACGAGTTCGAGGGGCTTTCCACCAACCGTTAGTTCTTCTCCACGACCAAACGCGGGAGTGACTTCAGCAATAGTCGAAAGCACGATATCGGATTTTGTTTCGGTATCAAGAATAGCGTGGGTGAGAGCAATTGCAGCCGCGCTATTAAAAACATTATAGACGCCGTTTAGCTTTAATGTCGTTGTAAATGATTTGCCACCTAGTTCATAGGTTGCTTGGTTGCCGGAATATTTCTTTAATATAAACGAAGCGGCTGGACGTTGCCCTTTGGTTGTTTGTGCTACTTCATTTCGCATATCATCATCGCTCGGGAAGTCACCAAGTAGCTCGTCGCTTAATCCGAACAGCTCGATTTTCTGACCTGCGAGAGAATCTTTAATCGCTAAGACTCGTGCATCTTCGCGGTTCAAAACAACCGTATCGGTTGTCGCGATTGCAATCTTCTCAAGCATCTTGGCTGTTGCGTCAATTTCACCAAAACGATCGAGTTGGTCGCGCATGACATTAAGAAGCAAGCTATAGCGAGGAGGAACTGCTTGTACGAATTTTACAGCGTGTGCCTCATCAAGCTCTAAGACGGCGATATCGGCATCAAGATTGCCCTTGATATCAATATCGCCAAGAAGGGCCGCAGCAACACCGCGAGTGAAGTTGCTCCCGGTTCGGTTGGTAAACACCTTTAGTCCATGTGCTTCTAAAAGGGCAACAACCATCTTTGTGGTGGTTGTTTTTCCGTTCGTGCCACTAATGACGACAATACCGCGCGGAAGCTGTGCGAGGGTTTGTTTAATAAAGTCTGGACTGATTTTTTCAACGAATAATCCTGGAAGTGCCGATCCACCGCCTCGAAGACGAGCAGCATATCTAACAGCTTTTCCAAAGATGACAACAAAGGAGTGAGGCATATGCACTATTATATCGTATAATGAAGCTATGTTTCTGGTGGGAATAATCTCTTGGTGGTATGGAAGTGGCTGGACGGGGCAACTTCGACGAGTTCGTGATCGGTTAGCGGCAACAGCGAGCTACTTTTCGATTGGACAATTATTCGCTACTTTGTTTTCACCTTTTCGCCAAATATCAGCCGAAAACGTCAGCGGGACAGCTGCGACGCAAATGCGCGCCTTTTTCGACAAGACACTTTCACGCGTTATTGGGGCTATTGTTCGACTATTCACTATCCTTGCCGGTGTAGTCGTTTCATTATTCCAACTAATTTTTGAACTGGTTATATTGGGAATATGGTTACTACTGCCATTGTTCCCAATTGTCGGGTTGATTGCATTTGCGATTGGGTGGGTACCGAAATGGATGTAAGTTTGTTTAATCACAAATCACCTCGTGCCGCAAAGGCACGACTTGGCCACCAGCTGTCACCGTGGGCAGTAACACTCGAAATTAGTGTCGTTCTACTTATTATCGGCGGACTTGCGCTAGTCGGGTTTGGATTTGCAATCGGCTGGGCGGTCATTGGAATTGCGGGTGTTCCAGCAATGATTGTCGAATGGTATAAATACGAGCTTCGTGAAGTCCCCTTTGTTACTAACGGGAAACGGGTTGACGACATCTTGGAAAGTGAAGTCCTTGCGCTGCTTCACGATCAACCTTCACCTCAAGATATTGCACGAGTAATTTCCCAAACGACAGGCGGGCAGTTTTTTGCTGTTCGTTTTGGGTTGAGTGGGGGATTCCTCGAACAAGTTGTATCTGCGAACCGTGATGACACGAAAGTCATTTTCGAAGAGGCCTTAAAGATATCGCAAAACACAGGTAATAAAATATCTGCTGGTGTATTAATACTCGCGATGATTCGCCAGCTACCAGGAAAACAGACATTACTTGGTCATATGCGATGACATGACGAAGATATCCTCCGCGGCGTTAACTGGTATCACCATCTGCAAGACCTTATCGAGTCTTCAAAAAAGAAAACCACGAAACCAGGCGGTGTCGGCCGTGACTGGTCATTTGGTTGGATACCTCACCTTTCTCGATTCGGTCAAAATATTTCTGAAAGCAACGTGAGGCGTACCGATGTACGAACCGAAACACTGAATCAAATTATGAAAGCAATGAGTAGTGGGCGAGGTGCTGTTGCGCTCGTTGGTCTTACGGGTGTTGGTAAGACTGAGATTGTCTATGAACTAGCTGGTGAACTTATGTCGACTTCAAAAGATGTTCCGGAGGCACTTCGCTATCACCAAGTTTTTATGCTTGATGCAACACGACTCGTTTCGATGGCAAGTGGACGAGGGGAACTAGAAGGACTAATTCAGACGTTACTTTCAGAAGCATATACTGCGAAGAACGTTATTATCTGCCTTGATAACGCACAGGTATTCTTTGAAGAAGGCGTCGGATCTGTTGACGTGACAAATATGCTACTCCCAATCCTCGAGGCTGGTCGCCTTCCAATTATTCTTTCAGTTGACGAGCAGAAGTTTTTGCAGATTAGTAAAAGGACACCTGCACTTGCCGCGGCGGTAAATCGCATCAACGTTCACCCAACTGATGAAGTACAGACACTTGCGGTAATCGAAGAGCAGTTACCTGTTATTGAGTTCAAGCGAAAAGTAACCTATATGTATCAAGCGATTCGGGAAGCGTACAAATTAAGCGCTCGCTATGTATACGACATTGCGATGCCAGGTCAGGCGATTAGCTTGTTAGATGCAGCAGCAGATTATGCCGAATCAGGACTTGTAACTGCAAAGTCGGTTAATCTTGCGATCGAAAAAACTATTGGAGTAAAAACAAGTACGGTTGATGACGAGAGTGAGCGTGAAAAGCTATTGAACCTTGAAACACTCATCCATGAACGCATGATCGGACAGGAGCGTGCTGTAAGTGTGATTTCAGATGCACTGCGCCGCGCCAGGGCGGGTATTCGTAATCAAAAGCGCCCAGTGGGTACCTTTATGTTCCTTGGCCCTACAGGTGTAGGTAAGACTGAACTAGCGAAGTCACTTGCGGCTGTATATTTTGGCGGAGAAAAAAATATTATTCGCCTTGATATGAACGAGTTTGTTTCCAGCGATGATGTCGCTCGGTTAATTGCTGATGGAACGGAAGATGCCGGTAGTTTGACGGCGCAGGTGATGAAGCAACCATTTAGTGTGATTCTTTTGGATGAGATAGAGAAAGCGCACTCAAGTGTCCTTTCGACATTGCTGCAGTTACTCGATGAAGGAATCCTTCGGGATGCAAAAAATAGGGAAGTAAGCTTCCGTGATGCGATTGTGATTGCCACGAGTAATGCTGGGGCTGATCGTATTCAAGAATACTTGCATCGTGGGTATGACCTAAAACAATTCGAAGATACGTTTGTTGATGAGCTCATTAGTAGTAATTTATTTCACCCAGAATTCTTGAACCGATTCGATGAGATTGTTGTTTTCGCACCGCTGAATAAAACCGAGCTATTAAAAGTCGTCGATCTTATCTTGGTTGATGTGAATAAAAACCTCTCTGAACAAAAGATTACTGTGACTGTTGCTGATGATGCAAAGGCGTATTTAGTAGAAGCAGGCTACGACCCACGACTTGGTGCGCGTCCAATGCGACGAGTGGTGCAACGTTCGGTTGAAAATACTGTCGCGAAGTTAATGCTTTCGAAAGAAGTGCAGGCAGGTGGCTCAATTGAGATTAGCTTGGATCAGGTAAAAGAAATTCTCGATAAGAAGTCTCAGGCTGACGCAATCATCGATAACAAGTAATAAAAAAAGACTTCCGAAGAAGTCTTTTCATAATTGCTTGGGGCGAATGATGGGGATTGAACCCACTGCCTTCGGAACCACAACCCGACGCTCTAACCAAATGAGCTACATCCGCCATGATGTGTGCAACTGAATGTTGTGCCTAGTTATTTTAACAGATTAGACCTCAGAAGAAAATATGCTATAATGAGTCCTATTCGCGGGCGTCGTATAATGGCTAATATGTCTGCCTTCCAAGCAAACGATGAGAGTTCGATTCTCTCCGCCCGCACCAAATTGATTTCAATAAATACATCCCAGTAGAGGATGTATTTTTAATGCTATAATTGCCGACATATGTGCGGAAGATGTGAAGGTGATCCTTATCGAGGTGTAAAGTCATTGTTTGATGGCGATCTTCAGGCGGTTATGGATTTTGAAGATAGGGCTGATTGGGAGGTTATTTCCGGTGATGTTGCTGTGTACCTCGGGGAATCTGACTTAAAAAATGAACACCGTCCTTTATTTCATGGATGTGAAATTGCAGCAGCGGGATTAACTGATAGTGAACGGATAAGTTTATTGTCGTTGAGCAAAACGCTTTCGAGACCTGCGTATAGTGATTTGTAAGCAATGAGCGATATCAACTACGGTCTGTATCCTATGGTAGTATTGAACCATGAGTAATATATACAGGGTTGCATCATACGTGATTGTGACCACCCTTGCTGTCGGAGATAAATAGTTATGTCGTTGTCATTTCTGTCTCACATGATCGATATCCCAGGAGCACTGTGCTACGTTATTTACGGGAGTCATCCACAAGATATCGCGCAGGCGAATCACTTCCAAAATACTGTACATGAACAGCTCCCCAATAAGATTCATTTATTAGACAAAAATTCTTCAGAGGCTCGATCGTTACTTGATTTCTACGCAATTACGGATAATCGGTATCCAATTTCATTACTTGTTCAAGAAGACGACACACTTGCGTATCAGTGGACGAACAATCTTCCGGTTACTCAAGACCTCGTCTACCATTTTCGCCAAATCGGAGACTAAGTTTTATTGACCCTATACAGCTTATGCTTCATACTTCTTAGTATGTTAAAGAGTGGGTCGGTATATTCAAAAGGTTTTACGATTGTCGAATTACTTGTCGTTATTGTCGTTATTGGTATTCTTGCGGCGATTACAATTATTGCATTTAATGGAGTCCAGGCGCGTGCTAATGAGGCAAGTCTACAGTCAGACCTTCGGGGCGCTATCAACCAAATTGAGGCGATAAGCATAAATACAGGTGCTTTCCCTGTTCTAGATGCAACAGCGAGTACGCTTTCGAAAAACCCGAACACAACTTATCAATATACCGGAACAGCAGCGGCGTATTGCATAACGGCTACTTCTACAAAAACGAACAAGACCTATTATATTTCTAATGTAACCGGTGGAGTAAAAGATGGGCTTTGTGCAGGTCACAGTGCATCGGGCGTGGCACTTACCTGTCCAGTAAATTATATTGTCGTACCTGGTAATAGTACGTTCAGCACGACTGATTTCTGCGCAATGAAATACGAAGCAAAAAACGTGAGTGGAGTGGCGACAAGTACTGCTGCTGGGACATCCTGGGATAGTATCACGCAGGCAAATGCAGTGACTGCGAGCCAGGCAAGTTGCTCGGGCTGCCACCTCATTACTGAAAACGAGTGGTTGACTATTGCCCATAACGTACTGAACGTTGCAAGTAACTGGTCGGGCGGAGCCGTTGGATCGGGTTACATTTATTCAGGGCATAATGATAATTCACCAGCGAACCAAGTAGCCGCCAGTACAAATGATAGCGATGGATATAATGGAACGGGAAATGTATCTGGAAACCAGCGACGAACTTTGACGCTTTCGAACGGGCAAGTAATTTGGGACTTTGCCGGGAATGCTTGGGAGTGGACAACAGGGACAATTACAAGTAACTTCCCGGGAGCAGCTGGATGGAACTATCGTGAGTGGAATACACTTTCCAACCAAGGCGCACTTGATCCGAAGATAATCCCTAGCTACGGAACACCTGCGGCCTCAGGTTGGACAAGCGCTCAGGGAATAGGGCAGTTGTATAGTCGAACAGATACATCTGGTACAAAGGCATTTACGCGTGGCGCCGGATTTGGTGATACAGCTGGAGCGGGAATCTTCTCGCTAAATTTGAGTGCGGTTCTTGCCGCTTCGGGTGGCGGACTTGGATTTAGGGTGACTAAGTAACAAATAACTTCTTGCAAAGGGTCAGGGATTAACGGTTTTACGGTATAATAGCCACACGCCCCGGTAGCTCAGCTGGATAGAGCAGAGGACTTCTAAGCCTAAGGTCGTAGGTTCAAATCCTGCCCGGGGTACCAAATTGTAATTATTTTTCACATTTGCTGTAGTACTATAAGCATATGAATACACAATCTTTATCACGAGTACTCACTGGAATATTAATTTTAGTCGTAGGTTTAGGCGCATTACTTGATGCCTTTCATGTACTGCCATTTTGGACTTATGTGGCAACATGGTGGCCACTTTCATTAATCGCTGCAAGTCTTTTGGTTCTACTGAGTGATCGTCGTCAATATATTACTGCGATTGCACTTGCGCTTGGGGGGCTCGTACTACAGCTTAATGTCCTTAGTGTTCTTGAAGTAAATGTATGGCAAATTATTTGGCCAGTTCTCATTATTGCAGTTGGCCTTTCGGTTCTTGTAAAGCCTAAAAGAGATTTAAATAAAATTATGACTCAGGATAATGATGACATTTCTGCTGTATTTTCTGGCAATGAAACAATTAATAAGTCTCAAAACTATACCGGAGGAAAGGCAACTGCTATCTTCGGTGGTATTTCAATTGATCTGCGTGACGCAAAGATCAAAAAAGAAGCAACGATTGATGTTTTTGCGCTTTGTGGCGGTATTGAGTTAAAAGTTCCACGCGAATGGAAGGTGAAGCACCGCGTTTTGCCAATTCTTGGCGGTATTGAGAGTAAAGCTCATAGCGATAAGGTTACTGACGCATCTCCGGTTTTGTATATTACTGGTACTGTTGCGCTTGGCGGCGTTGAAGTAAAAAGCTAAACGGAGCAAGCGGCGACTCTCTATCTTCTTGCTGATATAATAAGAATATGAAGAAGAAAAGAACTGTAGTAATTGCTTTACTTGTGTTTGCTATTCTAGTATTTGCGGCTATCGGTTTATATGTAGTCAGGAATATTAATGAAAAACCACCAATTGTTGTTGAACAACGGGTTGATAATACCCCTCCTGTAGTCGAAAACACCCCTATAGCACCCGTGACTATATCTTCTTCGATGCTAAAAGGTGTTGATGATATCCACTGGGCTAAAGGGTCGGTTACTGTCTTGAAATCTCAGGATGGAGCGGTACTCTCATTTAATGATGACTTCGAAGTAGCAAAGGGACCAGATTTATTTGTGTACTTATCACCGAATGAGGCGGGAAAAGAATTGGGTGAATTTGCCTCTCTTGGAAATTTAAAAGCACATGGTGGAGCGCAACAATATACCTTACCTAATAACTATGAGGATTATAAAACTGTCGTTATTTGGTGTCGCGCGTTTGGGGTGATTTTTGCAACGGCGGAAATTTAAGTATGAGTGAACCCAAGACTAAGGTTAACGACTCCGACGTACGAGGCTTTATTAACACAGTTGAAGGTGAAGAAAAGAAACGAGACAGTTTTGAGCTTCTAAATTTATTTTCAAAGGTGACTGGCGAAGAGCCAAAAATGTGGGGTTCGGCTATTATCGGATTTGGGAAATATCATTATAAGTCTGAGCGTAGCAAGCAAGAAGGTGACTGGATGTTAACGGGTTTTTCTCCACGTAAACAAAACCTGACGCTATATATTATGCCGGGATTTGATGCCTACAATGATCTACTGAAGCAACTTGGGAAACATAAAGTGAGTAAGGGTTGTTTATATATCAATAAACTATCAGATGTAGATCGTGAAGTGCTTGAAAATCTCGTAATGAGATCCTATGCGGATATGAAAAAATCGAACTCTTTATAAGTGGTATACTTGTAACACAAGCTTTTAAGCGGGAGATTCAAATGGAAGAAGATCGTCAAACTACAGAAGTTCGGAATTCAAATGAAAGAGTTGGTAATACTACGGTTCAACGGCAAAGTGTCGAAAAAAGAGTTGCTGTATCGGGTGTTGTCATCGCGCAAAGAGTCGTCTATTACATTGGTGGGTTTATTATCGCCCTACTTGCGCTACGATTAATACTTCAGTTACTTGGTGCGAATCAAGGAAGTGACTTTGTAGGGTTTATCTATGGCCTAAGCGCAATATTCGTCGCTCCATTCTTTGGCATATTTGGTGAGCCAACATTTGGAGCTTCACACTTTGAAACCTCAGCACTTGTTGCGATTATTGTCTACGCACTCGTCACGGTTGGTATCGCAAAACTCATTACGCTGACGCGACCACACGAAGAAGTATAGTTGTCGTTAACGGCTAATACGTAGGGCATATCTTTTATTGTTTGCTGAGAATATTTTCAGAAGCTTCGATAAATGATTGTACGGTCAGTACATATGGGTGGTCATGAGGGTTGCTGTGTTTGTCGCCAAATATTTTTGTTTCGACATCGGCTGTTTGAGCTAAATGTTTTGCCAGTGGATCGAACATCTCGGGTGGACTAACGATACTTGCGCCACCCCTTGTGAGGTAGAGGGGAGTACCTTCTAAGTGATCGATTTCTCCAAGGTCGCTCATGAGGTTTCCGCGAGACAGCGCTTGGGCGTATAACTTATTCGCTTTTATTGAGGGTAGATCAAATGCTCGACGAGCAATTGTCATAATCGGATCACTCACCTCTTTTATGAGTTTTGGATTCATAGCGACGTAGCCAGCTGCAGTGGGTTGGTATACAAACTGTGCTGCTAGCTGAGTTAAAGACCTATCGATAAGATTAATTGGTTCAGCAAGCGTTGCCCCTTTGATGACTAGGTTATTAAGTCGGGCTGCGTTCAAGGCTGCGGCTGTTAATGCAGTACTCATCGATGTACCTAATAGTATGTACTGACGCTCTAGGCCAAACTCTGTTGCTGCGGCGTCAACTGAATGAATAATTGCACTACCAATTTTACGAAAGCTTCCTTTAGCTAAGTCTTCAATTTGCTCTGCTGTGAGTTTCTGCCCGTCCTTTGTGTCTTTGCCTCCAAAGAAATCAATTCCAGGTAAATTTGTTGATATAACGTGGCGGCCTGTCGATTCGGCGATCATGGCGTCGAACATTGCGCCAGACTCGCGCCAGTTGTCATCGGAAAATTCGGTCATACGAACGAGAATTTCATCACCCTCAATACTGGATGGGGTTGAAAGAAAAGTTGCCAGTCGCTGTTCGTGTGTATTGTCGCTCGAGCCACTGAGTGCATAGATATGTTGACGATTTTTCACGACATTAGTAATAGCCGTGCGATCATCGACTCCAGTGTAGCGAAAGTCTTCGTAATTTGGCTTTGGCATAATTATATATTTATATACTTATTTTTATATAAAGTCAATATACTATATATGTAATGTTATAATTATGGAAATGGTGTGGCGCTTTATCGTATCTTTTGTCCTTGTTGTAACATCTGTTTCGGCTGTAATCCCTAATGAGAAGGTACGAGCCGCTGATACTGATGTGTCTCGGCACCTCTTGACCGTCTATGACAGAGGAAGTCAGCGTGTATTTCTTACTCAGGAGAAAACTATCGGCAAAGCTTTGTTGTCTGAAGGTTTCGAGTTGGATTCGCACGATACAGTCGAACCTTCGGTGAAGGAAGAGCTGGTGGCGTCTGTATATAAAGTAAATATCTATCGTGCACGTCCTGTGGTAGTTGTTGATGGTGCGATTCGCGTAAAGACAATCTCGCCGTATCAAACCGCACAGCAAATTGCTGAAGATGTTGGTATTACAATTTATGACGGTGATCAAACCACGCTGACGCCGTTAAGGGATTATGTGAATGATGGTGCTGGCCTAGAGTTAGTGATTGCGCGGGCGAAAACGATTACTCTTGAACTTTATGGCAAAACAATTGAGGTTCACACAAGGCGAAATACAGTTAAAGAAATGCTTACTGATAAAAACATTAAACTCGGGGATAAAGATCGCGTATCGGTCGCGTTAAGTACTCCAATCACCGAAGGTATGCTTGTGCGTGTGACAAGGGAAGGAAAACAGACGGTTGCGATAGACCAGGCGATATCTTCGCCAAATCAAATTGTGTACGATGCTAACCGGCCCTTAGGGTATCGGGCAGTTCAAACTGCGGGAGTTCCAGGTGTTCGAAGCATTACTTACGAACTAGAGATTAGGGATGGTATAGAAATTTCTCGAGTTGAAATCGCGAGTATTGTGACGCGAAACCCTACAACGCAAACTGAGGTAATTGGAATTTATAATGACGGCAGTGGGTTAACGAAATCTAGGGGTGCGCAGCAGTGGACAGATAGCAAGGGTGTCACTCACCGCGAAACGTATTACGACCTGAACATGAAAGTCGTAATGCAGAGCTGTGGTCAGGGTGGTTATTATACTGTGCGGCCTGATGGCGCAAAGGTAGATGCGCAGGGCTATATACTCATTGCCGCAAACTATGGAAATTATCCAAAGTGCTCGTTAGTTGAAACAAGTCTTGGAACAGGGCGAGTCTACGATACGGGCGGTTTTGCGCTGAGGCATCCGCACGGTTTTGATCTTGCGACCGACTGGTCAAACCCTGACGGTATATAGCCTTACGAGCTCGTATAGGCTTTACTTACATTCAGCTAAAGATCGGCTATACTTATTATAGTTATTTTATTAAGCTACCGTAAGGAGAACAATGGAACCAACAAGAAAACTGCACCCGGGTATCGTAGCCTTAATAATAATTGTATTAGTCGGTATCGTCGTAACAGCGACAATCGTGATTAATGCTCGTAAAGATGAACCTTCGAATACTACTCAGACGACATCAGAGTCAACGACAACTGAATCAACTAATACGGAAGATGCGGTTACATCCACTACCTACGAAGATGGAACGTATAGCGCAACCGGAAGTTATATAAGCCCTGGTGGGCGAGAGTCGGTTGAACTTACAGTCACCTTAAAAGATGGAATTATTACCAGCACCAGCCTTGCAACCAACGCAACCGATGACGAGGCGCAGGAGTACCAAGATGCATTCGCAGGATCATACAAAGAACTGGTTGTTGGCAAGAACATTGACCGTGTATCTTTGTCACGAGTTGCTGGGTCTTCGCTTACTTCAAATGGGTTTAACGATGCACTTGATACAATTAAAACCGATGCTAAAGCATAGCTTGCAATTTGAAGCGATTGGAACGCAGTGGTCAATTGAAACCAAATCGCAGTTACCCGAATTTTTAGAGCTGACTATTCGCACAAGAATAGAAGCTTTTGATAAAACGTACTCGAGGTTTCGAACCGATTCGTTGGTTGCCCAAGTTTCCCGGAACGTTGGGATATACACGTTTCCGCCTGATGTTGATGTTTTGTTCTCTTTTTACGAAGCGTTACATATGGTAACAAAAGGGAAGGTAACGCCACTTATTGGGTCAATGCTGGAAAAGGCCGGGTATGATGCAAGGTATTCTTTTTTACCTGTTCAACAGCAGCGTCTTCCTGTGTGGAGTGAAGCACTTCATCGTAACGGAACGGTCTTAGAAATTAAACAGCCTATCACCTTGGATGTTGGTGCGGCGGGCAAAGGGTATCTTGTTGATATCGTATGCGTGATCCTTGACGATGCTGGCATTACTGAATACGTGGTTGACGCAAGTGGAGATCTAAGACACAAGGGGAGATCTGAAAATAAAGTCGGACTAGAACACCCCCTTGAAACAGGAAAAGTGATTGGTGTTATTGATGTTCAAAATAAAAGCCTGTGCGCATCGGCAACAAATCGTCGGCAGTGGGGGGAAGATCAGCATCATATCTATGACCCAGACCTCATGCAACCAACCAAGGAAATTGTTGCGACATGGGTAATAGCTGACACGACGATGCTTGCGGATGGGATAGCGACTTCCCTCTTTTTTGTTGAACCAAATGTACTTCGAAAAGAGTTCCAGTATGAATATGCTCGAATGCATGCCAACGGCTCTATTGACTATTCACCTGCTTTTGAAGGAAAATTATTTTAATGGATAAACTTTTAAACCCTCTTCTGAATCGGTATTCAATGTATAAGGTTGTATCAGGTACGCTCACGATTTTATTTGTCATTGCTTTGATCTTGTCGGTGCTCGGCGTCATTTCTTACTCACCGCTGGCTATGATTGCGAGTATTGTTGTATTAGGTTTTTCTGTATGGCTTACGAGCCTGCTGTTTGGCCTTATTTTTGGGATTCGCGTACACCAAGAGTCTTCGTTTATTACAGCTATTATTTTATTCTTTATTTTTACGCCAACCCTTGAGGTAACAGGATTACTTGCGCTGATGATTGTTGGTATGATTGCTAGCGCATCAAAGTTCCTCCTTGCCTATAAGGGTCGACATATATTTAACCCAGCAGCAATTGCAGCAGTACTTATTGGATTTACGGGCATTGCGCACGCTTCGTGGTGGGTGGGAACACCAGTACTGGTGATTCCAACTTTCATTCTTGGTTTCCTGGTAATTCAAAAGACACGGCGTGTTCCAAGTAGTGGTACCTTCCTAGGGCTCGCATCTATTCTTGTGCTCGAAGTATTTATGCTGCAAGGCGAAACACTTGGATCGAGTTTAATGCTGTGGCTGTCTTGGCCAATCTTGTTCTTCTCTAGTTTTATGCTGACAGAGCCGTTGACGCTGCCGGGCAAAAAGTGGCAGCAGGTCCTTGAAGCGATTATTGTTGCGTTGTTGTTTGCGATACCGTTTAGTATTGGTGACCTATCTTCATCACCAGCGCTGGCGCTTGTGGTTGGAAACTTAATTGCTTTTGGTTTTGCGAGGCGACAAAAAATTATCCTCACTTTCAATGAAAGAAAAAAACTTACTCCCACGACAGATGAATTTGTCTTTACACCGAAGTTGCCATTAAAGTATGAACCTGGGCAATATTTAGAAATCCAGGTGCCTCATAAAAAAGACGACTTCAGGGGAATTCGTCGAAGTTTTAGTATTACCTCTGCACCCGGAGACGCGACGCTACGACTCGGAGTAAAGTTCTATGATCCTTCGAGTTCATTTAAGAAAGCACTTCGTGGACTTGAGGAAGGAATGGTTATACAGTCAACCGGTATTAGTGGTGACTTTACCGTACCTAAGGACCGCCTGAAGCCTTTACTATATGTCGCAGGTGGAATTGGTATCACGCCATTCATTAGTCATCTACAGGCGCTAAAGAAGCGGAAAGAGGCGCGTGATATTGTTTTGGTGTATGCAATCAGTACCATTGATGAACTTGCGTATAAAGAAATATTAGAAGCATCAGGAATTAAAGTTATTATTGTTACCAAATCCTCGTCTCACTTAAAACTTCCAAAAAATTGGATTCACAGTAACGAGGCGAGGGTTTCAAAGGAAATGATTTTAAAATATATTCCAGATGTATCCGAACGTTCAGCGTATATTTCTGGCCCACCACTACTCATCGATGCTGTTCAATCAGATCTAAAGAAGCTGCAAGTCAAACACATTAAAACCGATTACTTTATCGGATACTAATAAGAATTTTTAAGCGTGTCGATGACGATGGCGTGTTACGCCACGTTTCTGGCCTTTGACTGGCCGGTCGTTTGCGAAAAGACGTTGGAATATATCACCTACCCAAAATCCTAATACAAGTGTTACTGCAGCGACATACAGTGGTACTGGTGCTTCGGTCCAGACGGAGCCAAGACCACTTACGAATGTATTAAACGGTGTTGTTGCTGCACCTGGTGCGGTCGATCCATTTACCTGCACGACAGTTTGGATGAATGAGGTAGCGCCTTTAGCGTCAGTTGTTTTGAGTGAAATACCGATAATACCAGCTGTAGTATAAGTGTGGCGGTAGTCATGGTATTCAGAATCAAGGACTGTTTTTAGTTCCGTGACGCCATCTCCCCAGTCGATCCAAAGTGCGTAGGGTGCTGATCCGCCAGCGATACGGATCGGTACAGTAACTGTTTCGCCAGAAAAAATACTTCGCTTGATACAGCTGACGATAATGGTTGGATTTTCTGGGTCGAGGGAATCTGTCTTGCTTGTATCAAAACATGGGTTAACTTCTGGTTGCGGTGCGGGTGCTACTACGGCTGGTGTTGGATCTGGTGTTATGTCATCTTGTGTTGTAGCTATTTCTGGTACCTCAGGATTTGGTGAAGTAACAGGGACTGGGTCTTCTTCGCGGGTAATTGTGACCTGCGCAGTAGCCGGGCCTGGTTGATTGAGACCGTCGTAATCTTGTGACTGCAGGATGTTTACGCCGACTACTAGTTGTATAACAATTGCGTATTCACCAGCATTCGTACAAACAGTTGATCCTGCAAAGACGCCGTTATTGTAGGTTGCAACTAATAGTTGTGCAGGACAAGTACCTTTGACTTCAATTTGAGGTGACTTAGTCAACGAATTATCTGTTGGGAATGTAATATCTGCACCAACTGTTGGTGGGTCACCGGCAACGTTGACAGTGACGGTTGTCGAACCGGAAGATTGTAAACCAAAGGCACGAAGGGTACCTAGGTTATTGAATAATAGTACTCCTGTAATCACTAGTGCGAGAAACAATATACCATGCGACGTGTGTCGACGGTGAAGAGATCTTCCTGTGTGAGGATGCGGTGCAATCGTTACCAAGCTAGCGGCAATATGGTAGGCGAGAAGGCCTTTGCTTACCTTCGTTGATTTGCTAGTTTTTTTGGATACAGACTTTTTTTGGTTTTTCATAGAAGCGTGCCTATTTCTTCTTGCGTGATTGCGCAATGATGTACTTATTATAGCGCATTAAGGTGTATTCTAATATGGAGAATTTAAGGCCTTGAAACCAATCGATAAGGGGTGACACTGCTTGCATATTTCCAATATATCGCTTATAGTTTAGTCAGTATTAAAGAGAGGGTAACTGTATGAGTTTTGGAAAAATAGAAATCATTTTGTTGATCGTACTGGTCATCATCCTTCTATTCGTCGGTGCTAAAAAATTACCAGAACTTGCACGTGGCGTAGGCGCTTCAGCTAAAGAGCTGAAAAAAGGTTTCAAAGAAGGTCTTCCAGAGGATGAACCTGAAACACAGAAGAAGTCTGCTGCAACTGCAAAGAAAAAATAATCTTTTAGAGGTTTAGGGGTAAAGGGTGAAGAAGCGGTCAACAACGGTTCATACCGACGGTGAAGTCCTTATGGATCATATCCGCGAGCTGCGTACACGTATTATTGTGTGTGCAGTCGTTCTTGTTATTGGTGGGGTTGTAGGCTATGTATTCTACGATGCTATTCTGGCATGGCTCCGATCACCATTGGGTACAGACCTCTATTACAGCACTCCGGCAGGTAGCTTTAACTTTATTTTGAAGATCGCCTCTATGGTAGGTATCTTGGCAGCGGTGCCGTTCTTAATTTTCCAGTTAATCATGTTTATTCAGCCTGTATTTCGTGAAAAACTCTCGTCTGTACGAATTACGTTTTACACTATTGCATCAATGCTCCTGGCGGTTGCCGGTGCAGCATTTGCATTCTATGTTATCCTTCCCGGAGCCCTCAAGTTCTTTGCCGGCTTTGAGGTAGAAGGATTATCGGCGTTAATCGATGCAAATAGTTACCTTAATTTTGTCATCAATGCCATTGTGACATTTATTATCGTATTCCAGATTCCACTCGTAATGGTGATCATTGATCGTATTAAACCAATTTCACCAAAGAAGTTATTTGCCGCTGAAAAATATGTAATACTTGGCGGGTTATTGGTAAGTTTGATCGTGCCATTTGCGTTGGATCTTGCTACCTGTCTTTTGATCGCAAGTCCAATTATTATTCTGTACAACTTATCGGTAGGAATGATTATTATTCGTCACTTTATCGCGAAGCACAAACGAGCTGCACTGCCTGAAATCGTGCCACTTACTACTGAGAAAATTGCCCTTGATGACCAGTTGGTAACAGAGTTCTTCACGGGCCGCAGTCGAAAACTTCCCCAACTAGCATTAGCGCCGATCGCAGATTCAAGAGAAATCCCTGAACTTGATTTAGATATTGCACCCATACCGGCGTTTGCCCAAGTTGAAGTGCCTACTGTTGCGGCGATGCCCGTCATTGCGCCAACCCCGATTCAAACCGTAATGCATAAAAATACGACTATTCATTTAGACCCAAAGCCATTACCTGGTCAGGTCAACATCGAACAGTTACGAGCTGAAGCAAAAGCAAGACGCGAACAACAAATTGCTGAACGAGTCGCGCTTTATAACCGGACAAGTCCGTTTAAAGCGATTAACGATATTCGTCAAATCGCTAACTAGATAGCCAACTGAAGTTTACTAGTCGGTAATGTCGCGAATGATAGTGATCTTTGCACCAAGTGTATTCAAACGTTCGGCCAAGTCTTCGTACCCACGATTAATAGAGTAGATATTACGAAGGGTTGAAATACCAGGTGCTGCGAGCATCCCGAGCATAATAACGACTGCTGGACGAAGCGCCGGAGGAGTAATGATTTCTGCTGGCTTCCATTTTGTAGGACCGGTGACGTAGAGGCGGTGCGGATCAATTAACTGCACATTCGCATTGAGGCGATTCAGTTCAGTAAGGTAGATTGCCCTATTCTCGTATACCCAGTCATGGATAAGGGTGCGACCTTTTGCTGTTGCGGCAATTGCTGCAAAGAAGGGAAGGTTATCAATGTTAAGACCTGGGAACGGCATTGAGTGAATCTTGTCGATTGGTGCGGTAAGGTTACTGACCTTCGTCGTGATATCGACGAGGCGAGTTTTTCCATTAAGCGCCGTATACTCATCCGACATTTCGTATTGGAATCCCATGTTCTCAAGGAATTTTAGGTCAATTTCAAGGAATTCAATTGGCGCACGTTCAATCGTAATTTCAGACTTGGTGACAATTGCTGCAGCGATAAAGCTCATGACTTCGATTGGATCTTCTGCTGGGGCGTATTCAACGTTCTTGTTGATGTCACGGAGACCGTGGATCTTTAATGTAGTCGTTCCGATGCCTTCAATTTTTACGCCAAGCTTTTCAAGGTAGAAGCAAAGATCCTGCACCATGTAGTTAGGGCTGGCGTTGCGGATAATAGTGACACCGTCATTGAGCGCCGCCGCCATAAGGATATTTTCGGTGACTGTGTCGCCACGCTCAGAAAGAACGATCGCTTTTTCTGGTTTGACTGGCTTTGAAACAGCTTCGTAGTGACCCGTAACGGTGTCGACAGTGAGGCCAAAGTATTCAAGACCTTGTAGGTGTGGTTCGACGGTTCGTTCACCGAGTGTGCAGCCACCGGCATATGGAAGCTCAAATGATTTGTATCGATGCATGAGAGGGCCAAGGAACATGATGATACTGCGGGTTTTCTTGGCAGCTTCGATATCCATGTTTTCAAGCTTTAGTTTCGCAGGAGGGATAATTTCGAGGTCGTTATCACCGAACCAACGAGTCTTTACACCAATACTGTTAAGGACTTCAAGGATGCGGTTTACTTCTTCGATACGAGCAACGTGACGAAGGACGGTCGTGCCGCGGTTGAGTAGGGATGCGCAAAGGAGTGCAACAGCTGCATTTTTACTAGTCTTTGCGACAATATGTCCAGAAAGTTTTTGTCCACCTTCGATCTTAAAATTCACCGTGCCGGTGTGATTAAGGGTTACGATTTGGCTTGACAAAACATCGCTAATACGAGCTAACATATCAAGACTGATATTTTGTCCACCTTTTTCAATGCGATTAATGGCACTTTGGCTGGTGTTAAGGGCTTTTGCAAGCTGCGATTGCGTCATGCCGCGAGCTTGTCGTGTCTCTTGTATAAGGGTTCCGATTTTCGATGTATACGATTTTGGTTGCATAAACACTACTATATATCATGTATGGTATAGCGTCAAGACGCTACCCCTGGTGTATAATGAAGGAAACAAGAGTCAAAGAGGAGTCTTATGGCAGACGAAAATAATCAAAAAGTACTACATGACGATCAAGTGGCATCATATATTGCTGGTGAAGAACAGCGTGAGCGAAACGGCCTTGAGCTTATTCCGAGTGAAAATTACGTCAGTCGTGATGTATTAACTGCGCTAGGAAGTATTTTTACGAATAAATATGCCGAAGGCTATCCTGGACGACGCTATTACGGTGGTCAGGAATTTACTGATCAAGTCGAGCAACTGGCTATTGATCGTGCCAAAGAACTATTCCATGCTGACCACGCTAACGTGCAGCCGCATTCCGGTGCGCCGGCAAATGAAGCGGTCTATAGTGCTTGGTTACAGCCAGGTGACACAGTGATTGCTATGGACCTCAGCCATGGTGGGCACTTAACTCACGGTGCGCCGGTGACTCGCAGTGCGCAGCTGTATAACTTCGTTCGTTATAAGATGAAGAATACCGAAACGGGCGAGATTGATTACGAAGAGCTTCGGGCGCTTGCCCTTGAACACAAGCCAAAAATTATCTTGGCTGGGTTTAGTGCGTATCCTCGTGAGCTTGATTACGACAAATTCGCCGCGATTGGAAATGAAGTCGGCGCACTACTAATGGCTGACATGGCACATATTGCCGGATTAATCGCCGGTGGTGTCGCCGAGAACCCGTTAGATCATGGGTTCCATGTTATGACGACAACAACACATAAAACACTTCGCGGTCCACGGGGCGGGCTTATATTGACGAAAGGTATTGTTGGTAATCCCTTGCGCGCACCCGAGAAAACGATTGAAAACATCCCGACCCTTATTGATAGGGCAATTTTCCCTGGCATGCAAGGTGGTCCGCACATGCACGTGATTGCCGCCAAAGCCGTTGCCTTTCATGAGGCTATGCAACCAGAATTCAAGCAGTACGCTGCGCAGGTGGTAAAGAACGCCAGTGTGCTGGCGGATGCTTTGCAAGCTCGTGGATTCCAATTGATTACCGGCGGAACGAGCAATCACCTTATCTTGGCTGATATCTATAAGAGTTTTGGGATTGACGGCAAGGTAGCCGAAGAAGCACTTGATGCTGTTGGGCTGACATTGAATGCGAATAGTATTCCGGATGATCAACTGCCGCCCTTCCGACCAAGTGGTATTCGCCTTGGTACACCGGCATTAACGACTCGTGGTCTTCGTGAAGAACATATGGAACAGGTTGCCGAGTGGATGAAGCAGGCGATTGATGCCCGTGAGAACCCAGAGCGGTTGAATGAGTTGCGTGGGGAAGTGGCTACTTTTGTGCAGGCCTTCCCTTTGCCTAGCGATCGATAAGAAACGATTTTAAACAAAAAAATAACTCCCGGTGAAGGGAGTTATTTTTATCGAATGAACGGATTACTATGGGTTACAAAACGCAGTGTTACCTGTTTTAAGAATGTCTGTTCCTGTTACTACTGCATTTGCAGAGAAGTCGAAGTAGATCACGCTTATGCCTGTAATGTTAGTAGCGTCAATTGCTGATTGTGCTAGTGCGGTTGCAGAACACTTTAGCATTTGTACACTTGTCTTACCGTTTGCTGAAGTTGGAGCAGCAGTTAGGATTGTAACACCAGTAAGATAGAATGAATCGGTCTGGGTCGCACCTGTTGTTAATTCTGCTGCCGTAATTGGGTAGCGTGCCTTTTCTGCGTTGTAGGCTTCTGCCTTCTTGATGACAGCAGATGCTGCTGACTTAGCACTTGTGGTGTTCGCACGTGCAGTCACACCATTGAATGAAACAATCGTGATAGCTGCCAAGATACCGATGACGACGATAACGATCAAGAGCTCAACGATTGTGAATCCCTTTTCTGATCGCAATTTGGTTTTGATATTATTGAAACTCATTGTTGAGTTGCCCCCTATTTAAAATGTAATTACTCTAAGACTAATGTACTACGTGAATTGCTTAAGCGCAAGCATTTTGTGATGATTTACAGGTCGGCGTAGAAGCTAATCTTATCGAGAGAAGTCCATGATGCGCTTGTGTTCGCCATCAATAAGATTGTTCCCGATTCAGTAATATCAATACGACAGTTTATGTCCGCACAAACTGATGCAAATACGAGACGGTCAGAAGGTCTGTAGCCGGGAGGAAGAGTGGCAAGTAACGTCCCGCTTCCTACAGTTCCGGATTTCACCATTCCCCTCAGGGTCACGATATTGTCGGAAGATTTTGTGTACTGAGCAGACTGATATGCGGCACTAAAGTTCACCCAGCTATTTTGCAGCGCGAGGTTATTCCAAGTTCCTCCGTAAGAATCAGGGAAGTACATTAAGTTAAGGAAGTACGCAGTTCCTACTGCGGTACCTCTTGTTGTAATCGCTCCTGGAGTTGAAGCAATGGTTACTTGGTTGTCACCGCCGCTTCCTGATCGTACGGGCATAAGGTAGTGTTTTGAAATGTTAGAGTCTGGAGGAAGTGATGAAGTCACGGCTGTACCGGCAGTGTTTGTGCCACCAGCGATAGATCCTCGGACTACATAGCGACCGATGGCGTCTTTTGTATAACTAAGGATTGGGTCATCTGCGCTGTTCAGCCGGTTTGTCCATCCGTTGATTAGGGTGAGTGGAGCAAATGTATGTGGAGAAGTTGACGCAAGGAAGGTTAGGTTTGAGAGTGACACCCAGCCTGCGCTGGTGTTTGTTGAGGCGGTCACTTCTCCATTTGGGAAAATAGTGACAGATGCACCGGCGTTTGGATCAGTCTCAACCTGGAAGGTCATCAATTTCTCTGGTCGATACCCTACGGGGAGGACGAACATGTTTTCACCCGTTACTACCGCACCTGTTCGGGCAATAAGCCCTTTCATAATCACCAGACCATCAGCTGTTTTTGTATAAGCGGCCTGAGCGTACGATCCGTTATAGTTCTTCCAGTTATTGATTAAACCTGGGCTTATCCAACGCGGTGCGGTCACGCTTGCAAGACCGGCTGTTGACGAAAGATTAGGCGTTACAGCGCCGTTAATGGCAACAACCTGTGCATCAACAACGTCATTATGTGTTGAAGTTGTGACGGTGTATGTCAGAGTGTTCTGATTGGTGAATCCAGTCTGCCAGCTACCACCATTGATGCGGTATTGGATAGTATAGCCTGTCGCAGACGGTACCTTTGCCCATGTGAATTTTGCATAAGTTGGTTCGGTGATTGAACCGGCGACCTTTGGCGCAGTCGGTGCGCCGTCTGTCGTCAGGGAAGCAATTCCTGATGCGTTGCCATCGAGTCGAGAGGTTCGTAAAATAGCCGATCGCTCAACGGTGCGTCCAGCTACAGTTTGCTGTGCGTAGATAGAAACGCCCACAGTGGTTGCGGATTGTAATGCAATTGTTCGGTCAGCAGCAAGAGGAGCGGTGCTCGCCGGTCCATTAATAGTCGATGCTGATTGTCCGTTGAAGTACTGAATATTAAGATCAATAGGCGATGAGCCACTCACGAGCTCGATATCTTTTGTTTTACAGAACACAGAACCTGTCTGTGAATCCATGTATGAAGGAAGGCAGCTTGGTTGTTGCCAGGGGAGGGTGCAGACTGTATTTGTTGTGTCGGTATAATTTGTTGGCATTAAAACGCGGCGATACAGACTATAACTGTCGGTAGCTTTTTCTTTTGTGAAATAGACGACGTTATAGGTAAAAGGCTTATTGCCTATTGTTTTTGATTGTGGTGTGGCGCAAGCATTCGGCTGATTCTTTAGATAAACGTAGGAGCTACCAGTTGAAACAGGGTTAGTATCGGTCGCTACCATATTTAAGATAAGACTTGTTCCGCTTGCACCCCCGATATTCGTAAAGCGTGTTGTGTCGTTATTATACCCCTGCGCGGTTCCAAAAAGACTTACGGGAATGTTGTCGGTCGCAAGGAAGCCACTACTCATTTTTACGTCTTGATCGATATGGTTTAAAGCGTCTTGAACGGTGTAGGACAGGTTGTTTGAGGCGCGTGAAGCTAATACTTCGCCGGTCATACTGATAATAACAGTAAGGAAAGCTCCGATCGTCAAAATAACGATTGGCGCTACAACGAGCATTTCAATCAGAGTAAATCCTTTTTGCTGCTGTGTGTGTTTCATAAATCTTTTCATTATTTTGCTCCTGCCGAGTACAAGGAAAGAATATCGCTGAGTGGGAGTGCTCGGCTATAAAGGCGAACATCGTCAACAGTACCGTTAAAGTATCTCCCTGAAGACCCACCTATGTATGTTGTTGCAAGTCCTGGCGCGGACGGTCCTGTCCCTGCGTAGGCTCCAGTACTAATACCGTCAACGTATGCTGTCGGAACTCCGTTTGCATCAATAACCATGACAATATGATGCCATCCAGTCCCAACATTTGTCCCAGTTGTAATCCACCGGATACCTTCAAATAGCATGATTACCTTTGTGCCAGGAGTAGTATTATCAAATGTTGAGGCGCCGATACCAATACCGTATCCCGTCCCACCTACTTTTGCGAAAATTCCGGAATTGGATGCAGTTGGATTATTCACCCAGCAGGAAATGGTGATACTCTTCGTGCCCAGTCCAAAAGTTGAAGGAGTAGTGATCGATGTATTGCTTCCATTAAATAGGTAAGCTGTATCTGTCACTCCTCCTTGACCGATCGTTGAAGTGGCATTATTTATAACACCGTTCGGACTCCCGATGGATGTATTGGCGCTTCCATTTAATTTCCACCATGCGACAAGACCGTCGGTAATATCTGAAGAAGTTGAGTCACCAGCCGAACTGGTGAAGGATGAATACGCGACTGTTTGTTGAGGGTTATTGTATTTTACGGTCACCTCAACTTTCGACACGCTCTCTATGGCGTCGGGAAGACATTTAATACTGACATCTACGGTCACGTTTGTCAGTCCATCTATAGAAAGCGGAGCATTGTTGAGTGGACTTGATTCTGTACAAGGAATTGTTGTTGATGATGCGGCGTATTGCCGAAGGTAGTCGTAGGCGATGTTTGATGCTCGTGATTCGGCTCTCGTTGCACCTCCGTCTTTCACGACAAGGTTAAATAATTGATAAGAAGCAATTAAGAATGCTGCCGCAACAAACAATGTAATAAGCAGTTCAACTGCTGTAAATCCTGATTGTTGTGATTTTCTTTGAAGTATTTTCATTATTGGTTTTTGCTTGTCCAGCGATACACTGTATTATCTGATTCAAGTCGGTAAAATAGGTTATATTTTCGACAGTCTATGTCACCAGATACGCAAACAGATCCATCTGTTTTAATTGGCTGGTAAATGTATTGGTCTTTCGTTGGCTGTGGAGTCACGCCGGCTGTTGTTTGAATGCTGGGGAGATTTCCTGTATTCGTAGATGCAAGGAAGGTTAGTGTTACATCCGTAGTTCCAGGAGGAAGAAACGAATTAATATTTGCATCACGCAGGTTCGTGGTGATAGTTGAAGTCGAGCCAATCAGCCCGGTGGTTGGGTAGCGTGCAAAGTTAATAGAATTGTTTGTTCCGGATATATAGAACGATTCAAGATTGCTGGCGATCGATTCAATATCAGATATGCGAGCGTCATCGCGCGCCTTGGCTTGGGTGGTCCCAACATTAACAACTGCTAGTGTTAGCAAAATACCTATTATAGTGATCGTGACAATCAACTCAACAATCGTAAACCCACGCCGTTTCATGTTACTAGCATAAGGGGTTTGCGGGTAATTCGCAAGCTAAGTTAGTTCGAGTGGCTCTTGTTCAATGATGATACGAAATTTATCACGAACTGCGCCTATAATTTCATCGCGGGCTGCAGCAAGATCGCTATAGCTTGTCGCTGATTCGTTGATAAGTACCAAGGCGTTTTTATCGTGAATTTTCATTCCGTGTAAAACCTGGCCCTTTAGTCCTGTTTGTTCAATAAGCCATCCTGTCGGGATTTTTGAAGTGCCATTGCCCATATCAAAAACTTTCATGTCTGGATATGTTTTTTGTAGTTCCGTTAGCTGCCAATTTTCAACGATAGAATTTTTAAAGAATGAACCCGTGTTTGGCGTAACGGTTGGGTCGGGAAGTTTCTCGGTCCTAATAGCAATCACTGCATCGCGTACGGTTTCTTGGGTGAAAATCTTAATATTATTGGTGTCAAAATATGTTTGAAGAGCTTCGTAAAAAGGTGGCTGAGGAAGGCTTTTTGATAATTTGAGTGTAATGCTTGTAATGACGTATCTTCCTTTCTGGTCACCGCGGAAAATACTATCACGGTAGGCAAAGTTACAGTCAGCGTTTTGAAGGACGACGATGCTTTTATTCTGTGCATCATAGGCTTCCAGTGAAACAAGTGTATCGGCGATCTCTTGGCCATATGCCCCGACATTTTGAACAGGTGCTGCCCCTGTAGTTCCAGGGATCATCGACATTGCTTCAATACCACTCAAACGCATGTCGACGGTACGTTTCACGATACTATCCCAGTTTTCACCGGCGCCAATTTTTATTGTCGTTGTGTTCATGTCGTCAGCGACGATTTCGAAGCCAGGAATGCGCACGCGTATAATAAGTCCCGCAAAACCTTCGTCGCGGGCGATGACGTTACTACCACCGCCAAGAATAAATACTGGAAGATTTTTTGAAGCTGCATTTTCGTAAATTAATTTCACCTCTTCGGCGGTACGCGCTTCGACCATGAAGTGCGCAGGTCCACCTAGCCTCATTGTAGTGTAATTTTTTAGAGGTATATTTGTGTGTACTTCCATGGTTAGTATTAGTATATCGTAAAGTTCCTATTGTTGACGTATTACTTATGGTTCATAATGAATGACAATAATGTCGATACTATCCCAATCGCATGGCCACCAAATCGGTAAGGACCGGGGTTTCACTATTGTTGAACTTTTAGTTGTGATTGTTGTCATTGGAATCCTTGCTGCGATTACGATCGTTGCCTTTAACGGTGTACAGAGGAGGGTTCAAATTTCAGCCATGCAATCAGAGTTGCGACAAGGAGTGGTGCAGCTTGAGGTTGCAAAATCAGATAATGCAAGCGAATTATATCCAAGTACTCCAGAGGCGGCAAATCTAAAATCTGGTTCAGGACGCAATTTTCAATATACATATACGGCGGCAACTAATAGCTATTGTTTGACAATAACAACGAGCATGGTTGGTGTTCCTGCGTACTATGCCACGAACACATCAACCGCACCCACTGAAGGAACATGTCCTGGGCATGAGAGTTCAAGTACTGCACTCACGGGTTGGACGAAGGTAAGTGTAGGGTATAGTCATCGCTGCGGTGTGTACAATACGCGGGCGTATTGTTGGGGCACAGGATATGATGGACAGATAGGCAATGGAGTGGACTATACCGTATCCACTACTCCTATAGCCGTTGTGACAAGCGGCGTCTTGTCTGGCAAAACGGTAACGGACATCAGTGCATCCAAAGAAGGTGCGCATACTTGTGCTGTTGCCGATGGTCAGGCGTATTGCTGGGGAACGGGTAGTTCTGGACAACTTGGTAACGGTGGAACGAGCTTATCATCATCCCCTGTTGCCGTGAGTATCGGTGGAGTCCTAGCGGGTAAGACAGTTACTAAGATATCGGTAGGGTACAATTTTTCTTGCGCAATAGCTAGTGGGCAGGCATATTGTTGGGGTCTAGGAACGGGCGGACAACTTGGTAGCAGCGGAGCAGCAGCTAATTCATCAGTAGCTGTTGCTGTTGACACGAGTGGTGTCTTATCAGGTAAAACAATTTCTGATATTAGCACTGGCCTTTCTCATACCTGTGTTATCGCGGACGGCGCCCCGTATTGTTGGGGAGCTGGTGGTAACGGTCGATTAGGTAATAGCGGTACTCTTAGCTCTACTGTCCCAGTTGCTGTAGTGAGTAGTGGAGTCTTATTAGCAAAGACGGCTTCAGGCATTAGTGCAGGTGATTCACATACTTGCGCTATCGCCGATGGTCAGGCGTATTGTTGGGGACGGGCTGAGGGTCTTGGTACCGGTTCTGCTTCTCCCGATTCATCAGTCCCGGTGGCTGTTAATGTGAGCGGAGCCTTGTCTGGAAAGACGGTGACAAGTATTTCTGCGTATGATCGTTCGGCATGTGTTGTTGCGAGCAATGTTCCATATTGTTGGGGCAGTTTGAGCGCCTATTCGCCTCTAGCGCCACATACGTTGACTATGACGGGCATACCGTCCGGAGGTCCTTTTACTGTTATTGATATCGCAGATAACGGCACTCAACTGGCATGTGTTATATCAAATAAGCTAGTTTATTGTATGAACACGAGTACGAGTGGATTTACCGCTATCGCAAACCCTTAAGAGCTAAGCCTTTAACTGTTATTAGTACTAAAAGAAAATCGCCGTTTCACGATTGTGAAGACGGCGATTTTCTTTGGAGGTGCAGACGCATATGACTTAGCACCTATAATCAAAGAATTGATGAGATGGAAGGGATTGCTCAAATATCACTATGAATCTTATAGGTTTAATCAAGGGATATAATCTAATTACTATCCAGTAGCAGGTAGCACTACTTATTAGTTGGTCGAGTTAGGACTTTCATGAAGCTAATAACTTCATCAATTAACTCTTTTGCTTCTTCAGTATCTTCGGTATCAAGTAGCATTTCCATAATAGTGCTCACGTCAACATGATGAGTCGTACTCATCATGTAAGATCTTAAGTCTAGTCGGTATGGTGAATTCCAAACTTCAAATACAAAATTACGTGCACGATCACCATAAGACCAAGGAGATAGGCATCGATTAATCAGTTCGATCAGCTCCACGAAGGGTACTCCAGTCGAAGAAAGTTTAGCAATAAATATCTGAGCAATACTCCTGTCATATAGCAAATGTTTGTAAGAGATTTTTGGATTTTCGTTATACTGGACAATTGAATTTATGATTTCTTTCAAACTATCAACTGTATTACTTTCAAGTATAACGGTCTTAGTTGTGTCCTTGGAGATGGGCTGTTTAGGGTCTACATAACTCGAAGAATCTTTTCTTATTTGAGGGTACGGAGGAACTTCGGTTATTAATCCAAGCTCTCTTTTGTATTTTCGATACAGTTTTATTGCCTTGATTAAGCCACCGTCATCATGAGAGTTGCTTGGGTGGTATTTCCATTTCTCCTCTTGTTGATCCAGTAGTGACTGTACCTCTTTTCCAGCTTTTTTAAGAGCATCTATTCGCTCATCGAGTGTATAGAATGACTGATGATTTACAATTTCCATCCAGATAATGAAGCGGTATTCATAATAACTTTCAAATACTCTATTTCGGTCCATCCACTGTTGTCTGTATCTATATACTCCATTTGATATATCCTGGAAGCTATCTCCACGCGATATGCGGGCTTTTAACATCATAGTAAGTAATCCAACGCTATATTCCTCGTCATCTTCGCTGTAGCGCTTATAAAACTCTTCGGCCAAGCGCATGTCGTACTTGATGATTGTTTCGAAGAAGTACTCTAGCATCCGATACATTCCACTACCGTCCGTTATCTTCTCAATATCCATAATAGTGTCGTATATTGATTTGGTTCTCATGACCAGTCCTTCGTAATCGTAAAGTCTTTCAGACCACATCAATTTAAGAGCGTCTGACATAAAGTACCCCAAATAGTCTTTGTGATAGCCATATCTGAGTCGGGTTTCTCTTTGGAGCTCGTATAGTAATGTCATTGCCCTTTGTGGCTCAAACACGGCTATAATGCCTCCGAGATCAGAGATACTAGAAACGTAATCTTCTAGCGATTCGCGGGATTTATCGATAAGTTCAATAATGTCTACCTTTGAAAATAGACTACTGAAGCGTTGTTCATCATGGGCATATATTCGAACAACAAGGTTATAGAAATTTACTACTCCGTTATCTGTACTTTTAATTACTTCATAAAGTTTTTGAGCACTTTGGTAAGGAAGGGTGATCATGAGATCTGTCATGACGATAGTGGATGATGTTCGCATTACATACTCGTAATTTGAGCCTATTGTGCGGTTGTATATAGGCGCATCAGCGAGCCATTTGGTGAATAGGTTAATTTCTGTATAGTTTTGACGAATTACGGTGAAGTAATATATTCTTTCGAAGATATTCTCGCCTGATAGAACTTCGTATTTTCCGCCGAGATTATAAGGACTACTTTCCCATTCGGCAAAGCCTAATATCCTTTTATATGCATAGGCTCGAATATTATAGTCATAGGCAACATCACGAAGCCAAAAGTTATCGCGCTTATGTAGCTCGTCTAAGTATTTTTGAGCAAGTAATTTTTGTTTCTTCGTAAATTCGTTTGTAAAGATACCTTGAATGGCGACTTTATCGACAGTATTTCCTTTGTAGAAATCAACTAAGCTATTCTTTAAGTCGTCATCTACAAATATCTGTCTTGCAATATGTGGCTGCGAGAAGAATGCAAAGAGCTGAAAGCGGAGGCCTTTTCTTGCGTCCCTAAGTATGTCTTTTAGGCTTAAACCACTCTCAACCAGTAAGTTCAAAATTGGTATGAGATTACCGTTTAGGCCATCTTTGTCTGTAGGAAAATTATCTGCTTTCGTGCGCAGATATGCATTCGCTTGTGCACGCTCATAGATGCGTGCTAGGCTTTGCTTTTTAAAGATAATCTGCAAAGCGTAGAAATCTCTAAGTTGTTCGTAAATTAGCTGATAGCTATCTTTATCGTCGGCATCAAGTTTCTTTAAGATGGAATCGTGTATTCGCCTTGCTATGTCAACGTAGCCAGCATTATAGCTAGCCAGTGCGATACTTGGAGTCGCAGCGCTAGATGAAAGGTAGGCTTCTAGTTCGGTTTTGATCTGCTCACGTCTTGCGGGGTGATACTTGGCAATGTTGAGTTTTACTAGAAGTTCTTGATAGGGGTTAGTTCTATCAAGGTACTCAAGTAGATAGTACTCAATAATTCCGATTACAATTGAGTTTACAAAATTATCTTTAGACTTAGCTATGGACCTTGCGACAGGGATAAACCATTCCTTTAAGAAGTCTTCATATTGTGTAAATCCAACAATAAGCATGTTGTCTTTACTAAAGTTTTTTGCCAAGTAACGCGCGGCAAAATAATCTGCCCATGAACGATGCTCAAACTGAAGAATGGCTTCATCCGACTTTACGTTTTCAATACAAATATCTTTCAGAACACGAATAATCTCATTAATGTCTGAGTAAAGTAATTTCGGATTTTGTTTGTCTATAATTCTTTGTAATTGACTCTGTTCAAAGTCGAAACCGCCTCTCTTTTGAAGCTTATATCCTTGTTCCTCTAGAATATATTCCAGTCTCTTTTCTTGGGGCGATAGTAAGTTGGTTGCGGTTGTATCAACATAATCAATTTGAGTCTTGAGCCTTTTTTCCATCACTACGGCTTTATTAAAATCATCGATGTGCGTGACGACGTTCCAAGTGAGTTCCAGCATTCTAATATCTCTGAGTAACTCGATGTCGATACTATCCTTGATGGCACGATTTAATAATTTAGTTTTTGAAGCAACTTTCCGAGCTTTGAAGTATTCCAATAACTTATCGTTTCCGAGCTTTTCGATATGAATAATCGTTGGCTCTAAGGTGCCTTCAAATATTATTGAATTTTTACTTGCTTCTCTTGAACAAGATATAAGCTGTCTTACAATACCGCTGTCGATCAGATGCTTTAAGTGTTGAGAGATTTGTTTTGCGTCGAATTCATTGATTTCATCCAAACTATCTACTAATAATTTTATACTGTAATCATTTATCTGGATTTCGTAACTATCGAGCCTGGAAGCGATTAAGTCTCGTGGATTTTTGCCAATAAATTCATGCGCATTAAACCTCAAGGTTACTCCG
>Ga0247804_10000134_pt1 | contig 35784 bp, 35 predicted proteins | sample UWRJL029104C1_FD_181142 | JGI IMG/M metagenome (GOLD analysis project Ga0247804, IMG submission 181142) | Plant litter microbial communities from Arlington Agricultural Research Station in Wisconsin, United States - UWRJ-L029-104C-1 | ecosystem: Environmental > Terrestrial > Plant litter >... | reverse complement strand
ATCTTATTCTTCGTGGATAATATCTTCCGTTTCACACAAGCAGGCTCTGAAGTATCAGCATTATTAGGTCGTATGCCATCAGCGGTAGGTTACCAACCAACACTTTCTACGGAAATGGGTTTAATGCAAGAGCGTATTACTTCTACAAAAACAGGTTCTATTACATCAGTACAAGCGGTTTATGTACCTGCGGATGACTTAACGGATCCGGCTCCTGCAACAACATTTGCTCACTTAGATGCTACAACGGTATTAAGCCGTAAAATTGCTGAGTTAGGTATCTATCCTGCGGTGGATCCATTGGATTCTACATCACGTATCTTAGATCCTGCAGTTTTAGGTGAAAGACATTATGGTGTTGCACAACGTGTAAAAATGATCTTACAGCGTTATAAAGAATTACAGGATATTATCGCGATCTTAGGTATGGATGAGTTATCTGAAGAAGATAAATTGATCGTATCACGTGCGCGTCGTGTTCAACGTTTCTTATCTCAGCCATTCCACGTTGCTGAGCAGTTCACAGGCTTAAAAGGTGTATTCGTTTCAATCGAAGATACATTGAAAGGTTTTGAAATGATCATGGAAGGACAAGTAGATGAGTATCCGGAAGCTGCGTTCAACTTAGTTGGAACTATTGAAGATGCTATCGAAAAAGGTAAAAAATTATTGGCAGAAGCGAAATAGTTTATGAATTAAGGAGTTTTAGAATTTATGAATTATTCTTTAACTCTTCAACTCACAAACTCATAAATTAAAAATTATGACACTCAACATACTTACACCGGAAACAAAAGTATTTACAGGCGAAGTAGATTCTGTACAATTAGCAGGAAGCGATGGAAAGTTTGAAATACTGAACAACCACGCACCTATGATCGCTACTATTGTTGAAGGAACTGTAAAAATTAAATCTGCTGCCGGCAAACAAGAGTTTAAAATAAAAAGCGGCATTGTGGAGGTTTTAAAAAACAATGTTTCTGTACTTACAGAAGGTGTTATCGCATAAATCACCATAATTAATTCAAAAATATGTAGTCCATCTCTCTTGAGATGGACTTTTTTTATAAATAACCCAATATTCTTTAAGTTAATGTAAACTTTAACTTGCTTTATTGTAAAATAAGCAGTAAATTATAGGTAATTAAAATTATTTCTTATGAAAAACGGTACACGAATTGTTGACATGGGAACCCGCCTGATTGCAGCAGGCATCCTCGGATATTCTGCATTTATGAAGTTAACAGCTGCACCGGTTGCAGTGTATATTTTCCAACGTTTAGGTATGGAGCCTCACGGTCGTTATGGCGTGGCGGCATTAGAGATCTTAGCAATTGTATTACTGCTGGTTCCAAAAATGGCTTGGCGCGGTGCTATCTTAGGCTGCCTGATGATGTTCGGAGCAATTTGTATGCACTTAACAATGGCTGAAGTAAACGTAAAAGGTGATGGTGGCTTAATGTTTGCCTCTGCGCTGGTGGTTTTAGCATGCTGTGTAAGTGTGCTGGTGTTCCACAAAGCAGAACTGGATGCCGAATTAAACTGACGGCTTCTTTAATCTGATTACTGCGTAATTAGAAGCAAGAAATGCTATACTTAATAGTATTAGTAAAATCTTGTGAATTTGAATTAACCTGAATTGTTCAGTATAAGCCGGCAAACCGGCAATTACTATAGATAAACCTAATGATAGTCCGGCAGCCGTAGCCGGACTATTTTTTAAATATTGCTGCATTAATAATAAAGTTATGGGTACACCGCTTTGCAACAAGGCAACACCTATGCAGAATACAGGCAGATAATCTTTTCCTGCATTTAATAAAACTGCAGAAACAAACATAGTAATGAAAACAAATTTTTTCCAATCTGTTCTGTCGGCAATATATGCACCTATTAATTTTCCAGCAAAGGCAGAAAATGCAATCGCATATAACCAGTTTGTATTATTAAAACACATTGCATGCATCACGTTCCATATCAATGAGCGGAAGGCAATAGCCATTATCAGCACCAACATAAAAAAATCATGTTGATCTAATTGAAGCAAAGAATTGTTGGTATTTTGCTTTATGGTTTTGTAGCTTGGAAATGCTGTTTTTGCCATCAAGATAAACAAGAGTAAAAGCACCACTATCAATACATAAAAGAAAGAGAAGTTTGTAGTAGCAACAATGCCTCCGATTATTAAACCAACCACACCTGGTGAAGTGAAGATTCCTGCCAAAGTAACATTCTTATTATCTGATATGTAACAGGCTGCACCACCACAAACGTGAATAAATGCAGAAGCTATTGCGCTGAAAAGAATTGCATAAAAGATATTTACATAAAATAATGATACAGCAACTATCATACAGGCAACTGAAAACAGGCTAAGTAGCTTTAGCTTTTTTGTTTTATCAACGAGCATTCCTGCCGGTAATTGTCCACCGAAAGCAATGATACTATACACTAAGAATGTGATCGTATTTACTTTTATGTCTGTAGAATTTACTGACAAACTCGCCAACATAAATCCTGCAATAAAATCGTTGATGCCATGCAAAGCACCAAACAAACCTGCTATTTTATACTTGCCTTTCATAGCTTTATATGGTTGATATAAATTCCGACAAAAGTGGTAATGGTATTTTGTACTAACGAAATTAGGAATGCTTTTGAAAATTTTGGCAATAAGAAATAATAGATAATAATTGCTTCTACCAATGTAACTCCGGTTTCTAATATCAGCAAATGAATATTAGTTTGCTGGTATAAGACATTAATGATTGGCCATGTAAAGCAATTTGCCAAGATCAAAATCAGGATGGAAAATAAAATTCTTTTTCTATCAAATAAAAAGTAGATCGGAATTTCAATCAGCATTGTTAATGCTAAATATTTAAGCATAAGCTTTTCTTAGATTCGCTATATTCATCACGAATAAAGCAAATAAGGCTAATAATGAAATTAATAATAATCCATCCATTTTATTATTTGATATGTCAAAAGATAAAAATGGAATGAGTTCTTTCTTCTTATTAAAACATTCAGGTTTCATAACAGTTGTCTTGTATGTTAATTTGCCTTTCTTATCGAATGTAAAAACAACGGCAACATGCGCAGTATTATCTTCAAATGATTCTTTAGAATTTATACCTTCTAAAATAAAGGTGTTACTCATCTGATTACTACTTCTGTTTACAGCCCAAACTTCCAATTTATTATTTTCAACAGATGCATTCGGATCAATTAAAAAAGAGGCTGATTGCTTCAGCTTATATGTCTTATCAGCGGATAATTTCTTTACAAAAAACTTATAGTTTGCGAAAGAATCTACATTTGCAAAATAATATTTAGTAATGGTAGATGTAGCGGTTGGTTTAGGCAAAGCAATATCTGCAAAAACAGAAATGCCTGCACCTAATAAAAATGCCAATACAAGCAGTTTATTTAGTTTCATTTTTTTCTTTCTTTAATGTGTAGATAAATGCTAAGATGCCGATTGCAAATGTAACACCTAATGCGATTGGCAAATAATTTAAATCGCTGAGTGCTGTTTTATTATTTCCATTTTTATCCATCGGAATATCTGCAAAACATGCCTGCATCAGCAAGAGTAAACTGTAAAGTGAAAATATTTTTTTCATGCGTGACTTTTGTTTCTAAATATAAAAAATATTTATCGCTAAAATCAATTATTGACTATTAATAACGCACTGCTTTCTTCACACGCTGGATTTCTTTTTGCGTATCACGTTCTTTGATTGATTCGCGTTTATCGTAAGATTTTTTTCCTTTTGCCAAACTGATCTCTATTTTTGCTAGACCACGATCACTAAAAAAAATCTTGTAAGGAATGATGGTCAATCCTTTTTCTTTGGTCTTGCCTTCCAGTCTTTTAATTTCTCTTTTTGTCAGCAATAATTTTCGCAAACGCATGGGTTCGTGGTTTGCATAGCTTCCAAAATTATACAATGAAATATGCAGATTTTTGATCCACATTTCGCCATTCCTCAAATAGCAGAAGCTATCGCCTAAATTTACTTTGCCTTCTTTTACAGATTTAATTTCTGTTCCGGTAAGCACAATACCAGCTTTATACGTATCAATAAATTCGTAGTTAAACTTAGCTTTGCGGTTTACAATCTCAGGCAATTCGTATTTCTTACTCACGTTGCAAATTTACGAAAATAATTAACGATTGACGATTAACGATTAACAATGTATTTTATTTTATCAATCGTACACCGTAAATTGTACATCGTAAATTAAAAAAATGGTACTCAACTACATTTGGATTTTATTTTTCGTATTGTCATTCATCATCTTATTAATAAAACTTATAGTTTTCGGTGATGCTACAGCCATTTCAGCAACCGTAAATGCCATCACAGATTCATCAAAAACAGCTTTCGAAATTTCATTAGGATTAACAGGTGTGATGTGCTTTTGGTTAGGCATTATGCGCGTTGGCGAAAAAGGTGGCGCAATCGCTATTTTCTCAAAATTAATTTCTCCATTTTTCAGCAGATTATTTCCAGAAATTCCCAAAGACCATCCTGCAATGGGTAGCATTTTAATGAACTATTCTGCCAATATGTTGGGTTTAGATAATGCTGCTACACCATTAGGATTGAAAGCTATGCAAGAATTACAGGAAATTAATCCAAACAAAGAACAAGCATCGAATGCGATGATCATGTTCCTGACTTTAAACACAGCCGGTTTTACTATTATTCCTGTAAGCATTATTGCATTTAGAGCAACTGCGCACGCTGCTAATCCAACAGATATTTTTCTGCCATTATTAATTTCTACTTATGGTGGCATGATTGCGGGTTTGATCGTTTGCACGTTTATACAAAAAATAAAATGGGATTTTGTTTTAACATCTTGGGTGCTTGGCATCATAGCTTTTATTAGTGGTTTGACTTATTTATTCAGCACCATGCCAAAAGAAACTATGGAAATAGTTAGCAATGTAGTTGGTGGTTTAATTATCTTTTCAGTCATTATAATTTTTATCAGCTTAGCATTTTTTAAGAAAGTAAATGTGTATGAATCGTTTATTGATGGCGCAAAAGAAGGCTTTGAAATTGCCGTAAAAATAATTCCGTATCTGGTGGCTATGCTTGTTGGCATTGGTGTTTTCAGGGCAAGTGGTGGTATGGAAATGATCACGCATGGAATATCTTATTGCTTTAATAGTTTAGGTTTTGATACACGTTTTGTAGATGCGTTGCCTGTAGCAATTATGAAACCTTTTAGTGGAAGTGGTGCGCGTGGATTGATGGTTGATCTCATAAAGCCTGTAACAGAAGGCGGTTTAGGACCTGATAGTTTTGCCGGAAGACTTGCCGGAATTTTTAACGGCAGCCATGATACTACTTTTTATGTATTAGCCGTTTATTTCGGTGCAGTTGCCATTAAGAAAACACGTTATGTGGTAGCTACCAGTTTATTTGCTGAATTTGTTAGCATTATATTGAGCATTGTGGTTTGTTATATTTTCTTTGGATAAGACTGCCTGAACCTCTGATTAAAATGATTAAAGTGTTACATTGATTTTTTATAGATTTCATTTAATCTGTATAATCTATAAATCAGAAAATCCGTGATTCTGATAAAATATTCCAATTCCATTTCTTTCTAAAAAAGTGTAACTTCATTTTCTAAAATAAATAAAATGACAACACAAGAAGTAGCAGACAAATTTTATGAATGGATGCAAACAGGAGATTTTGAAAAGATCTATACTGAATTGTATAGCAAAGATGCAACCAGTAAAGAATCGCCTGGTTCTGATTGGAAAGATGCCAACAACCTTGAGGAAATTTATGAAAAAGGTAAAAAATGGAATGAAAGCATTGAAGCAATGCATGGCGGCACAACAGAAAAACCACGCGTTGCCGGAAATTATTTTACTTCTTTTATGACGATGGACTTTACACCAAAAGGTCATCCAAGAATGAACATGGAAGAAATTGGTTTTTATGAAGTAAAAGACGGGAAAATTATTTCAGAACAGTTCTTCTATTAATATCAATAAGAACCTTATTGTAAATGCACTATAATTAAAAAAAGAGACACTTTAATAAGTGTCTCTTTTTAATTTATAGATCCTTTATACATCTTACAGAATATCCGCTTCTTTTATGACCCGGATATCGAAATATAAGCTGTGAAGTATAATCTAAAGATCTAAAGAACGCACTGTCTTGATTCTTTGGAGTAGAAGACCAAAAATAAGCATTGGTAAACATTCCACGGAAATCACCGCCTGATCTTGGTCGTGATCCTGAAGGTAGTGCCGTAAAACCACTGCTGTTAGTACCGCCTGTATTTGGAGCAACCCACAAGTTAGTTGATTTCATTTTGCCGCCTGCCACGCTGTCTCTTCCTATATAATCTATCAAAACCTGCCAGTCACCATCAGCAGGAACATGCCATCCTTCAGGTGCTAATCTTCCTGAACGCACCGCTTCCCAATTATATAAATTGCCATGCAGACTAATATTATTGACATCATTTTCATAATAACAATAAGCTGCATTTCCATTGTTTGCCCATTGAATGGTACTTGGTAAATGAAGTATTTCATCACTATCATTATAATGTGTGGTTCGAAGATTTTCCAGCATCCACAACTGACCGCCTATTTGTATGGTATGATAGACATTACCATCTACATCTGTTACCGTAGCACCAGGTGTTCCGATAGTGGTAACTGAAAACTCATTGCTATAGCCTGTTCCCAAATCATTAGTTGCATATACACGTACATAATAAGTTGTGCCTGGAATAAGTCCAGTCATTGTAGCTGTAAATGTTAGGACTTGGGTTTTGTCGACAGTTTGTGTCTGCGGTCGCCTGTTTGTAGTTTTATTATCACTGATGGTTGGATTATGTGAAGTGCTCCAGCAAATACCTTTCGCGGTTACCGGCGCGTCACCTTCAAGATTTACGCTGGCATTCACTACTGCTGTTGTAGTAGTAATATTGCTTATATCAGAAGCAGCAGGTGTATTTAAGGTAGGTACTCCGTCAGGTGTGTTTTGTGTATCCTCTTTCTTACTGCATGCTATCGCAAAGAAAATGAACATCATCATGCTCCATTGTTTAAGATTTCTCATAAAAGTAATTGGTTTTATTTTGATGAAATTAGAAAAACATTCTATCTTAATTAAAGATACAAAAAAACCTGTATGCGTAATTCCTTAGAAATGACTGTATTACTTCAATATTCTAATTTAACAATCGCTTCGCATTTTCCAATGCTTCCTTTGGTGGATTGTTGCCACTGAGCATTACGGCAATTTCGTGCAGGCGTTCATCGCCTGACAAGGTTTTTATTTCTGTAAATGTTTTTTCTTTTTCGTGATTCTTATACACGAAAAAATGCCTGCTTGCTTTTGCTGCGACTTGAGGCAAATGTGTAATGGAAATAACCTGGTGATTTTTGCCTAATGACTTTAAAATATTGCCAACTTTCTGTGCTACTTCACCTGAAATTCCGGTATCAATTTCATCAAAAATAAGTGTTGGCAAAGTTACGGTTTCTGCTACTAAACTTTTAATGGCTAACATCAACCTTGATTTTTCGCCACCGCTTCCAACTTCATCTAATGGTTGTGGTTGTGAACCTTTATTGGCAGAAAACAACAATCGGATTTCATCAATACCAAACGCATTTAATTTTTCTGCATCCAAAATTTTTTGTTCTAAAATAATATGACCGAATGGCATTCCAAGTTCGACCAACAAAGCAGAAACTTTGCTTTCCGCAATCTTTATCTTTTCATTTCTATTTTTAGAAATGCGTTGCGCTGTTGCAAATAATGTTTTTTTATCTTTTATAATTTCGTTTTCCAAACGCACAATTTCTTCTGATGAATTTGCATAAGCATTAACTTTCTCTTGCAGTTCTTCCTGTAATAAAATCAAATCTTTTATTTCAGAAAAATGATGTTTTTGCAAAAGTTTATTGATAGTAGTTTGCTTTTCCGTTAATTCATTTACACGTTCTTCATTGTATTCTGTAGCATCTGCAATATTAGTAATCTGCTTGGTAATATCTTTTAAATCATCAGTAATCATTGATAGTTTGTCGTGCATATCCAATAATGAATCATGAAAATTTGCAAGCTGACCGATTTGTTTATTTGCCTGTAACAATTGAGTAAACGCAGCAAATTCGTTTCCATCAATTAAATTATAAGCATCAGCCAAATTACGTTTTATTACTTCTGCATTTTGCAGCAAACCTAATTCACTTTCTATACTTTCAAATTCTTCTTCATTTAAACTTGCTTCTGTTAATTCATTTAACTGGAAAGAAATAAAATCAAATTCTTTCTGTAAACGAATTTGTTCTTCCTGTAAAGAATGTAATCGTTGCTGTTTTTGTTTGTATAAATTGAATGATGTTTGATAATCTTTTACAATTGCAGTTTGTTTTGATAACTCATCAAGTATTTCACAAAAGAAAAATTTATCTAATAAGTTTTGTGTTTCACCTTGCGCATGAATATCAACTAATTGTTCTGTTAAAGCCTTCAAAATATCAAGCGTTACCGGCGAATCATTGATAAATGCACGTGATTTGCCGCTTGTATTAATTTCTCTTCTGATGATAGTTTCATCTTCATACTCTAAATCATTTTCTGAAAAAAACTTTTTTAGCTTATAATTTTTAAGATAAAAAGTAGCTTCTACCAAACATTTTTCTTCCTTATTTCTTAATACATTAGTTTCTGCACGTTTGCCTAAGATCAAATTCATGGCACCAAGCAAGATAGATTTTCCGGCACCGGTTTCGCCGGTAATAATATTTAATTGCTTGTCGAATTGAATTCCGACAGTTTCAATAATAGCATAATTTTTTATGGAAAGTGATTGCAGCACAATCTCAAATTTACGATTTACGATTTACGATTTACGATTTTGAAGAAGAAAAATTAAAACAAAACAGTTTTAATTTTTACCGATCTGCTTGTATTTATCGCCATTTACCGGATCTAAAGTGGAAAGTAATTGTATTACAATACTTCGCTCACTCATATCGCTTTTAGAGTAAAGATTAATGATCTCTGCACTTTTTGCGATAAAGAAATTACGCAATGGCAGCAAACTTGGATTGTCTGTATTAATTGGCTGTAATGTTGTTAAACCTGATGTGATGGAAGCTCTTCCTTGTGAAGCATCTTTATACATTCGATCCAAGCCATTTAAATGGTAATTGAAAAACATGGTACGAAAATCTTTATAACGCGGATTCAGCCAATTATCTACTAAAACATATCGATTGATAGTTCCTGTTGTAAAACTGATGCCGCCATCGAATTGGCTCCAACCTTTATATTTTGATTTTTCGTTAGAAGGAACATTGTTTGAAGTTATTTGTGCCTTTTGAAAATACGGTGTGCCGCCTTCTTTACCAAAAGATTCATAATCGTAGCCAATAATTATGTAAGCGTAATAAGCCAGCAAAGAAGTTAGTTGTGATGTATAACCGTTATCGTTATAATCCAGATTCTGTAAATCTAAATAAGCAAAATCAAAGGTTTTATCTTGTAAATTCAACATTGTTGAATTATAATTTGTGTTATAAACCGGTCGCTGCGACTGAATGATTGCGCTTGCTTTATATTCGCCTTCTGTTGGAATTTCTGAGATATTAATGATCAGGTTACATTTAATGCGTTCTACATCTTTGTAATTATCATTCGTCCATTTTCTGCCATTTAAAAAATCGCGAATAGCAATTTCCATATTTTTAAATACCTGCGGATCTATGTTCTGATTTTTCGGCGCATTTACCGAAACCGTACTATTTAATTCCTGAGCAAAAGATGTATTGAGCAGAAAGTATAAAGAAGTAAGTAATAAGAATATTTTTTTCATCTTTTCTATTTTAACAAGCCTGATTTCGACAAGCTCAATCTGACAATGTCGTATTGAGACCACCACAATATCAAGCTAAGATTGACTATGAATGTCAAGCTGAGTTTATCGAAGCTCATTTTAACAATTTTTCAATCGCATGAATGATATCACCAGCTACTTCGTCTTTTTCTTTTAACTCGAATTTAGTAATTTTATTGTTACGATTCACTATCGTTATTTTATTCGTGTTGAATTGAAAACCTGCACCTTTATCGTTCAAAGAATTAAGCACAACAATATCAAAATTTTTCTTTTCCAACTTTCCTATTGCATGCTTTAATTCATCGTTGGTTTCTAAGGCAAAACCAATAGACAATTGATCTGCCTTTTTTATTTTGCCGAATTCATAAGCAATATCTACATTCTTTTTAAGCACTACCGAAAATTCAGCATCGCTTTTTTTTATCTTTTGGTCAGAAACTGTTTTTGGTGTATAATCTGCAACTGCTGCTGCAAAAATGCAAATATCTGTTTTAGCAAAATATTTTTTACACACGACAAACATTTCATTAGCAGAAAATATGCGCGTTACTTTTATGCCTTCATTAACACTTAGCTTCGATGGACCAAGAATCAACTGTACATCAGCGCCTAAATTATGTAATTTTTCCGCCAAAGCTACACCCATTTTCCCTGATGAATGGTTTCCGATAAAACGAACCGGATCTAATGCTTCATAAGTTGGACCAGCCGTTATCAAAATTTTCTTTTTAGAAAATTTTGAGTCGTGAGTCGTGAGTTGTGAGTCGTGAGTCTTTAATCCTTGTTCTTTATTCAAGAAGTCTATAATTTCTTCTGGTTCAGCCATTCGTCCTTCGCCAAATAAACCACTTGCCAATTCGCCTGCATTTACCGCAATAATTTTATTGCCGAACGATTGTAATTTTTTAAGATTATTTTTGGTTGAGGCGTGTTTCCACATATCTTCGTCCATGGCTGGTGCAATATATATTGGACACCGAGCTGACATATAAACACCTATTAGCAGATTATCGCATAAGCCATTTGCCATTTTAGAAATGGTGCCTGCACTTGCCGGTGCGACAATCATCATATCTGCCCAAAGTGCGAGTTCTACATGGTTGTTCCAATTGGTTTTCTGTGGATTTGTGTAATCAACCACGCATTCATTTTTAGATAGCGTAGCTAAGGTTAATGGCGTGATAAAAGCGGTTGCAGAATGTGTCATTATAACTCTAACCTGCGCATCTTCTTTTATCAATAACCTTACAAAAATAGCTGCCTTATAGGCAGCTATACTTCCACAAACAGCCAGCAAAATTTTTTTGCCTTTTAGCGATGTTTGTATATTCTTTTGAGTTGACAAGAATTATTTATTTTCTAAGATTGAAAAATTGTCAATTATTTAATTGAGGCTATTTCTCTTTATCCTTGAAATAAGTTTCGTCGTTGATAAATTCGTGTAAAGCCATAATAGATGTTTTTGGCAATTTTTCGTAGTAACGAGAAATTTCAATTTGCTCACGATTTTCAAAAACTTCTTCCAAATTATCAGTTGCAGATGCAAATTCTTCTAACTTACGGTGTAATTCTTCTTTTAGTTTTGCATTCATTTGATTTGAACGTGCAGAAATTACGTTGATAGATTTGTATAAATTACCTGTTTTTGCAGTTAATTCGTCCAAATTTCTTGTCTCGATATAAGCGGACATTGTTTTGGTTTCGTCTTTTTTTACTGTTGACATATTTTTATTTTTTTGCTTTTTTGTTATATGATGCCTGCATTTTATCCAAAATCACTAAATATTCGCTTTTAGGATATTTTGCTTTAAATTCTTCGTACGCTTTTATTTCTTCTTTAATACGTTCGTCTTGCTTGTTTTTGTAGCTGCCGTCAGCGTATTTTTTAAGTGCTTTTACTATAATAAAATTTACTTTTTCAGGATTTTCATATTCAGGATAATCCTTTAAAAAATTAGCTAATGCTACTGATGCAGCATGGTACTGACCAATTTTGTAGTAAAGATACGCACTTTCATAAGATTTTTTACGCAATTTGCCTCTTAATTCATCAATTCTGGCATTGGCTTGCTCCATTTTAGTGCTTTTAGGATATCGATTCACAAAATCCTGGAAAGCATCAACCGCTTTTTGGGAACTTACCTGTTCTAAAGAATATCTTGGCGATTGTTTTAAATAGCACATTGCTTCATCAAAGGCAGCTTGCTCAGCATATTCGCTGTTTGGATATGTATTATAAAAACTTCTTAGATAAAATGCTGCTAATTCGTAGCTTCCGTTTAAATAATGTGAGTTTGCGTATTTGTAATAAATATCATCAACACTTTTCTGACCTTTTAAAATTGTAAGCAATTGCTCGTAGATCGGAATGGCTTTTTCGTATTTTTTCTTTTCGTACAACTGATTGGCAAGCTTTATTTTAGCTTCCATATCATTACTTTTAAAAACTTTATCGTATTGGCGTGAGCATGAAGATGCTAAAATGGCAAATACAATGAATAGAATATACGATTTTCTCAAAAACATAAGTGCGCAAAGATACGTATTAATTTGAGAATTGATGAATTAGAGAATTAGAGAATTGGCGATTTGATGTTAATTTAGTTTAAAAATTAGACAACAAGCTTAAAACACCTCAATACACTATTTAATTTTAATAGTAATTTTGTTCAGATTCTCCATTTTTTATTTGGGTAGCTGTATAAACATCAGGTGTTGGTATAATAAAGAATGGAACATTTGGATCATCATAAATTTCACGAAATCCTGAAATAAGATTCTTTCCGACATTACCTACGCTAATTCCTAATACTTCAATATCTATATGAGAAGGATACCAACTATTTAAAAATAATGTAGGAAATTGAGCAATATCTAAGCCAACAGTATTTGTATTTACTTTAGCAATAAGTGTTGTATTGTATTGAAATTCTTTTCTCAATACGTCAGGACCAAATTTATTTTTATTTAAAGAAACAATATTATTATTTACATACACGAAGCTATCCAAAGTTAACGTATCATAAGGAACATTAAAATAGTATTGAATTTCATCTGTTCTAACAATGTTATTTAAGTTATTTCTCACAATGAGTGTTCTGCGATTTAAGTTGGAATTTTCTAACCTGTAAATACTGTCAATGTAGTTGGTATTTGCATGCAGGAAAAACACATCTTCTACAAACAAACCAGCACCATCATTTTGTTTTACAATTACTTTATTGGTTGATCTTGTTACTGATATTTGAGGAACTGTTGGCACACCTGTAGAATCCAAAATATCAATGCTACTTACTCTTGCCAAAGAATCGTAATTGAATTTAACTTCATAATTAATTCTAAAAAAAGTGCTGGTAGATGTTATTTCTAAGAAACTTTTAACTATAATATTCTTTATTTTTCCGGTTAAAGTTGGAGTTGGATTTCCACCAACTGGTTCTGTTGGAATACAGCTTTGAGCCATTACAAAAACAACTGTTGCTAAGAAAATTGTTTTGAAGATTGTTTTTATTTTTTTCATGGATGATTTGAATTATTGACCTGTGATAATGCTATCCATTTGATATTTTCCGTCTAAAATATTAAGACTAAAACCGCTGTTCTTAGTTTCAGCAGTATTGTGCGAAACATTTGCTTTTACCCAATAATACATATAGCTACTTCCTTTTTGTTTTCTGAAAACAAAATATTTATTTGTATTTTCCGGCATGTGCAGCATAATAGGAAAAGTAAGAATAGTTCCTTCATAAATTTGTCTAACTCTGTCAAATCCATCAAATGTAAATTGTGTTGTTGGTAAACCATTTGGCACCACAAATGATGGTATCCATTTAACAGTATCAAGATGTGTAACATTTATACCAGCAGATAAATAAGACATTTGAACTGAATCGTCTAAAGTATTATTATAAAATTCATAGCTATTTCCAGCAGATGATTTGGTTCCAATTGTAAAACTAAGTATAGAAAAACCCGGATTGAAACTTTGATTTATTTGAAAGCCAATACTGTCATCATCAATCCAAAGTATTTTCTTTTCACCGTATAAATTATAACCAACAGAATCTCTTAGACTATTAATATTTACGTTAAATGTTCCACTTGTGAGTTCTGGATTTACAACAGGATCATTTGGAATACAGCTTTGCACCATTGCGAAAACAATTGTTACTAAAAAAATTGTTTTTATTTTTTTCATAATGTTTTATTTAATGATACAAATTTGCATGAAAGCAATTAAAAAAAATCATACAAATAATTGCCGTTGTAGCTTAATCGCGATTAATACATAAACAATAATCTCTAAATCAATCGATTATAATATTTAATGTAAAATGCCATACAAATTATCTAAAAAAAATTATTTCAAAATCTTACCTTTACATAATGCAGCAATACCAAGATTTTCTTCAGCATATTTTAGATAACGGCACAAAAAAAGAAGACCGAACAGGAACAGGAACTATAAGTGTTTTTGGCTATCAAATGCGGTTCGATTTGAATGATGGCTTTCCTTTAGTGACTACAAAAAAGCTGCATTTAAAATCTATTGTGTATGAATTGCTTTGGTTTATTGCTGGCGACACAAACATTCAATATTTATGTAAAAATGGCTGTAACATTTGGAACGACTGGCCTTTTGCTAAATATCAGAAAAGTGCAGAATACCAAAATGAAACCATGAAAGAGTTTGCAGCAAAAATTGCAAACGATGATGAGTTCGCAAAAAAATATGGTGAGCTTGGTCCTGTTTACGGCTACCAATGGCGACATTGGCCTGATGGAAATGGTGCTGAAATCGATCAGCTTTCCAACTTAATTTACAACCTAAAAAATAATCCTGATTCACGACGACATATTATTTCTGCATGGAATGTTGCTGACATCGAAGATATGACTTTGCCGCCTTGTCATTCACTTTTCCAGTTTTATGTAATAGATGGAAAGTTATCTTGTCAATTATATCAACGAAGTGCTGATGCATTTTTAGGCGTGCCTTTCAATATTGCTTCGTATGCTTTATTTACGATGATGATCGCTCAGGTTTGCGATCTGGAATTAGGCGATTTTGTTCATACTTTTGGCGACGCGCACATTTATTCAAATCATATTGATCAGGTGAAATTACAGTTGAGTCGTGAGCCTTTTGCTTTACCACAAGTAAAAATAAATCCTGCAATAAAATCTATTTTCGATTTTAAGTATGAAGATTTTGAGTTAGTAAATTATCAAAGTCATGCACATATAAAAGGTGAAGTTGCAGTGTAATGCATTTGTCATTCTGAGCAAAACGAAGAATCTATTAAATAACTCTATTGTTGAAAGAGGTTTCACTTCATTCAACATGACAAAAAAATAAAAATGAATATTTCACTTGTTGTTGCAGTTGCCGAAAATGGCGTTATTGGCAAAGACAACCAATTGCTTTGGAAATTGTCTGCTGATTTAAAACGATTTAAAGTAATCACGTCAAACCACTATATTTTATTAGGCAGAAAGACTTTTGAATCGATTGGAAAACCTTTGCCAAACCGAACATCTTTAATTATTTCAAGAGATTTTACATGCGACTTTGAAAACTGTTTTGTTTTTAAAACTATTAATGAAGCAATAACTTTTGCTGAAGAAAAAAAACAGGAAGAAATCTTTGTAATTGGTGGTGGCGAAATTTACAGCCAGACTTTAGCATTAGCAAATCGTATTTATCTTACTTTGGTGCACACAGAAATTGAAGGCGATACTTATTTTGATTATGATGAATCAAACTGGGTTGTAAAGCATAAGCAAATCATTTTAAAAGATGAAAAGAATGAATTCGATTCCACTTATTTAATTTTAGAAAGAGAATCGTAAATACGCACTGCAGTGCGTATCAACATACATGCATATCAATTTAAATACGCACTGCTGTGCATATCTACAAAACAAAAAACTATATGTCAATATATCCAAAAATAATTTTAAAGAAAGGAAAAGAAAGTTCACCACTACGTTTTCATCCATGGATCTTTTCCGGTGCTATGCAAACTTTTGATGAACATCTAAAAGATGGTGACATCGTGAAAGTATTAGATTTTAAAGGAGACTTCCTTTGCATTGGTCATTTCTATCATGGAAGCATTGCCATAAAAATTTTATCTTTTACAGATGAAATAGTTAATCAAGAATTTTGGAATAATAAAATTAAGCAAGCACTTTTATTACGAGAAAATTTAGGTTTAATAGAAAATAAAAACACGAATTGTTTTCGATTAATTCATGCAGAAGGTGACAACTGTCCTGGTTTGATTATTGATATTTATGATACAACTGCAGTTATTCAATGTCATTCCATTGGAATGCATCGAAGCATCAACGAAATAAAAAATGCGTTGCAAAATGAAGTAAAATTTATTGATACTATTTACGATAAAAGTGCAGCATATCTTCCAACAGAATATGCTGCTGAACTGGAAAATAAATATTTGCTTGGAAGCGAAAAAGAAATTATTGCAATAGAAAACAGCAACAAATTTCTAATCGATATTATACAAGGACAAAAAACAGGTTTCTTTTTGGATCAAAGAGAAAACCGAAATTTATTAGCTCTTTACTGCAAGGATAAAACTGTATTAAACACTTATTGCTATTCAGGTGGATTTTCAATTTACGCATTAAATAACCAAGCCAAAAGTGTAGTATCTATTGATAGTTCGAGAACTGCAATGAATTTAGTAGACAAGAACGTTGAACTCAATTTTCATTCATCATTAAACACTCAACACTCATCATTATGTGACGATGTTTTTCATCACTTTAAAACGGATGAACAAATGTATGATGTCATTATTTTGGATCCACCAGCTTTCGCAAAGTCAATAAACAAAAGACACAACGCAGTACAAGCATACAAACGATTAAATGCAGAAGGCATAAAAAAAATAAATAAAGGTGGAATTATTTTTACATTTTCATGCTCGCAAGTGGTAGATAAAGAATTGTTTTATTCAACAGTAATGTCTGCAGCAATCGAAGCAAAACGCGATGTAAAAATCTTGCATTATTTATCACAGCCAGCAGATCATCCAATAAATATTTTCCATCCTGAAAGCTCTTATTTAAAAGGTTTGGTTTTGTATATAGATTAACGATGAAAGATGAGATATTAACTATGAAATTTATAGTTTATCGTTTATATCTCATCATTTACAATTTATAATTCTTAATTTTGCAACGCAGGTCGCTCTATCGTCTTTGTAAAAGGAAGGAAAGTCCGAGCAGCGCAGAGCAGTTTGACAGCTAACGGCTGTATCAAGTAATTGATAGAAAGTGCCACAGAAAATAGTCAATGTCATTCCGAACTTGTTTCGGAATCTAAGATGCTGAAACAAGTTCAGCATGACATATGAGTGAAAATAACTTGGTAGCAATATCTTGTTTAGGTAAACCTCAAACGCTGAAACATCATGTAAGCCAACGCTAATAGCTGCTCGCTAAAGTTGGTGGGTAGATGGATAGATTTTGTTAGTGATAGCAAAACCAGATAAATGATAGAGAAGATAGTAATAAGTAGTAAGTAACAAGTCGTAAGATTTTTAATTATCAACTAAAATTATCAAACAGAACTCGGCTTACAGACCTGCATTTTTTTTGAAACCAATAAATGTCAAAAGCGTTTTAACGCTTTCGACGTTTTGAAAATATATGGCAAATAATATCGTGCAAGAACAACCAATTATTGAAGAATTATTTTCTTCTTATTCATCAATAATTGGAAAAGATTTAGAGAAATACAAAAATCATGTCTATCGCATTTTCAACTATAGTTTATTTTTAAGCAACGCTGAAAATGTAGAAAAATATGCTGTTGCAGCGTTTTTCCACGACTTAGGAATTTGGACAAACCATACTTTTGATTACTTAGAACCTTCGATAGATCTGGCTAAAAATTATTTGCTTCAACAACAAAAAGAAAACTGGATCGAAGAAATATCTTTAATGATAGATAATCATCACAAAACAAGTTCTTACAAAGGAAAATTTGAAACCACTGTAGAAATATTTCGAAAAGCAGACTTTACAGATGTTTCCTTAGGCTTGATGCATTTTGAAATTTCAACACAATTTATAAAAGAAACCGAAAAACAATTTCCATACAAAGGTTTTCACTTTATGCTAACGAAATTATTTATGAAGAACTTGTTTCAACATCCGTTAAAACCTTTACCGATGTTCAAAAAATAACAGAACATTTTTCTTAGATTTATAAATCAAACTTTGGAACAGATTTTGTTCTAATCACTAATTACAAATAACTAATCACTATCAAGATGCCAAAAATTTTAATTGTTGACGACGAAAGAGCCATACGCAGAACTTTAAAAGAAATTTTAGAGTATGAAAAGTACGATATTGATGAAGCAGAAGATGGCGAAATTGGCTTAGAGAAAATTGAAAAGAATAATTACGATGTGATTATTTTAGATATTAAAATGCCTAAGAAAGACGGCATCGAAGTATTGACCGAAATGCAGCAAAAAGGTATCGACACACCGGTCATTGTTTTGTCCGGACATGGAAATATTGAAACAGCTGTAGAAGCAGTAAAAAAAGGTGCTTTCGACTATATTCCAAAACCACCGGATTTAAATCGTTTATTAATAACAGTAAGAAATGCCTTAGATAAAGTTTCTTTAGTTACGGAAACAAAAATCTTAAAAAAGAAGATCTCAAAATCAAAAGATATTGTTGGTGATTCAAATCCGATTGTAAAAATAAAAGAGACAATTGCGAAAGTTGCACCAACAGAAGCTCGTGTTTTAATTACAGGCGATAATGGTTCCGGAAAAGAATTAGTGGCGCGCTGGTTACATGAACAAAGCAACCGCAGCAACGGACCTTTGGTAGAAGTAAACTGCGCAGCTATTCCAACAGAATTGATAGAAAGCGAATTATTTGGTCACGAAAAAGGTGCATTTACATCAGCCATAAAACAACGTGTCGGCAAGTTTGAACAGGCAAATGGCGGCACACTTTTCTTAGATGAAATTGGTGATATGAGTTTATCTGCACAGGCAAAAGTTTTGCGTGCTTTGCAGGAAAATAAGATCACAAAAGTTGGTGGCGACAAAGAAGAAAAAGTAGATGTGCGTGTGGTTGCTGCAACCAATAAAGACTTACTGAAAGAAGTAGAAGAAAACCGTTTTCGTATGGATTTATATCATCGTTTAAGTGTGATATTAATTCATGTTCCATCATTAAATCAACGCAAAGACGATATTCCGATTTTAACGGATCACTTCTTAAATGAGATTTGTGGTGACTATGGTATTCCTGTAAAAAAGATTGAAAATGACGCGTTGGAAAGTTTGCAATCTCGCAATTGGACAGGCAATATTCGTGAGCTGAGAAATGTGGTAGAACGTCTTGTAATTATGAGTGAAAAAACAATCACTAAACAAGATGTGATCGATTATTCAGGACCAAGTACGAAAGCAGAAAACAAAGGAATTGATTACGATAAATTTGCCAATCTTCAACAACTGAACGATTATGTAGAACGCAGTTTTATCGAAAATAAATTAGATAAAAATAGCTGGAACATCAGCAAAACAGCAGAAGACATTGGTGTTAGCAAGAAATCATTAGAAGAAAAATTGGAGAATTTCGGATTGAAGAAAAGGTAATCTTACACACTAAAAACTTCACCTTCAATAGCTAATTCAACATTTTCAAAAGCTGTTTTGGCTTCATCTTGTAAAATAGAAAGATGATAATAACGTGAAGAAAAATGTCCAATTAATAATTTTGTTGCATTCGCTTTTTTTGCAATTTGTGCAGCCTGCAATGCAGTAGAATGTTTGGTTTGTATTGCACGATCCAAAGAATCATGTAAGTACGTTGCTTCGTGGTAAAGCAAGTCAACATCTTTAATATATTCAACAATATTTTCGTTGTACATGGTATCAGAACAAAAAGCATAACTTCTTGCTGCACGCGCAGCTTCGGTTACATCTTGCGCCTTTACAGTATTGCCTTTTTTATCAGTAATATCAACGCCTTGTTTTAGCAATTTATAATCGCTTTTATCAATGTCTAAATCGGCAACTTTTTCTATCAATAATCTTCGTTCGCCTTCTTTTTGTTTAAACAAAAAACCTGTGGTTGGAATTCTATGTATCAAGGGAAATGAAAATATTTCTACCTGATCATTTTCAAAAACCTTATGCAAATCATCATCTTTTGTTGCAACAAAATTCAACTCATAACAAAGCATCGTATTGCTAACACTTAACTGCAATTCAACAATATCTTTTAATTGAGCAGGTGCAAAAATCGTCAAGGATTGCTTGCGTTTCAGCAGATTATAAGTTGTAATCAAACCGATCAAACCGAAATAATGATCGCCATGCAAATGCGAAATAAAAATGTGATTTATTGAAAACCACTTTACTTTATATTGCAGTAAACGTTCTTGCGTTCCTTCACCACAATCCATCAAAAAAAGCTGGTTGGATATATTTATCGCCTGTGCAGTTGGATGTCGTCCATGCTCGGAAATAGCAGAATTGCTGCCTAATATAGTTACATCGAAATTCAATGATATCCAGAGATGAGATTTGTGATTTGAGAGATGAGATTTGTTTTGTCTCGTCTCTCAAGTCTCATTTCTTTTATTCTAAATTATTTTTTCTTTTTCTTATTATTAATAGCTTCTGATGCGTCATATTGTGTAGAATATACATGAAGCACATCTTCTAACTGCGATATTTTGATCAGGTTTTTTATCGTATCATTTAAACCACATAAACCAAATATTCCTTTTTCATCTTTGCACAAACGATGTCCGATCAACAATGCGCTTAAGCCTGAAGAATCTACAAATTTTACTTTGTCCAGATCTACTACAACATTTTTAAATCCTTCTGCATTTGCCAACACTAATTCCGATTTTAAGATCGGTGCATTTAAAGATGTTAATCTTTCTTCCAATAGTTCATATACTACTAAGCCATCTTGTTTGTCTACGCTAAATTTCATTCTGTCAATATTTTATTTAATTATAAAAAAAGGGTTTAAGATTTCATCAAAAATAAAACTAATTATCTGAAATCGTTGCTATCTCTTGCAACGAAATATTCATAAAAAATGTTCGTTGTAATATTAAAGCTATAAAAATAGCAAATGAAATCATTTTTCCTCTTTTTTTGTTAATAATATGTGATATTAAACGAATGTGCAAAAAAAAATAAAAAAATAAGAAAAAGGATTCTATTTTTAATTAAGTAACAATGTCAGGTTTTAAATCTTGGCAATTAATTTGCAAATAACTCAATATGGAAGCGAAATTTTCACCAAAAGTAAAAGAAGTCATCTCGTACAGTCGCGAAGAAGCACTTCGACTTAAACACGATCAGATCGGCATAGAACATTTATTATTAGGCTTAATTCGCGAAGGCGACGGCATGGCAATAAAAGTTTTGCGCTCGTTAGATATAGACATCACTTTATTCCGTAAGAAAATAGAAGATGCTATTAAAGACAGAGTAACCACAATACCAGGAAATGCTAATAGTTTGCCTTTAACCAAGCAAGCTGAGAAAGTATTGAAAATTACTTTGTTAGAAGCAAAATCTATGAAGCAGGAAACTGTTGGAACAGAGCATTTGATCTTATCTATTTTAAAGAACAAAGAAAACGTAGTTACCCAATTGCTTAGCAAATGGGACGTTACTTATGAAGTTTTCAGAGCAGAATTAGAGTTTACTCAAAACGAAAAAGATCTAACAGATTTTGCAGCAGAATTACCAAATGAGCCATTTGATGAAGGCGATGAAGAAGAACGTCGCAGCTTTGGAAGCCAAGGCGCTGCAGGTGGTGCATCAACTGCCAAAAAGTCCACTACAAAATCAAACACACCTGTTTTAGATAATTTTGGAAGAGATATTACTCGCTTAGCAGAAGAAGGAAAACTGGATCCGATTATTGGAAGAGAAACAGAGATTGAAAGAGTTTCTCAAATTTTATCTCGAAGAAAAAAGAATAATCCGATCTTGATCGGCGAACCCGGTGTTGGTAAAACAGCTATCGTTGAAGGTTTGGCTTTGCGAATTATTCAAAGAAAAGTTTCAAGAGTTTTATTTGGCAAACGTGTAGTTTCTTTAGATTTAGCAGCTTTGGTTGCAGGCACAAAATACCGTGGTCAGTTTGAAGAACGCATGAAAGCCATTATGACAGAATTGGAAAAAAATCGTGATGTGATTTTATTTATTGATGAAATTCATACGATTGTTGGCGCCGGTGGCGCAACCGGTTCTTTAGATGCTTCCAACATTTTCAAACCGGCTTTAGCACGTGGCGAATTACAATGTATTGGTGCTTCAACATTAGATGAGTATCGTCAATACATAGAAAAAGATGGCGCTTTAGACAGACGTTTCCAAAAAGTAATTGTCGATCCGCCGACGCCTGAAGAAACATTGATCATCTTAACAAATCTGAAAAATAAATACGAAGACTATCATAACGTATCTTATAGTGAAGATGCTATAAAAGCTTGCGTTCAGCTAAGTACTCGTTATATTACAGATCGTTTTTTACCGGACAAAGCAATTGATGTTTTAGATGAAGTTGGTGCACGCGTTCACTTAAAAAATATTCACGTTCCTGAAAACATCACGCAATTAGAAAAAGAAATTGAAGATGTAAAAGAGGAAAAAAATCAGGTAGTGAAAAACCAACGTTATGAAGAAGCAGCTCGTTTACGCGATTCTGAAAAACGTTTACAAGAGCAATTAGAACAAGCGAAGAAAGATTGGGAAGAAGATTCTAAATTGAAACGTTATCCTGTAACTGATGAAGACATTGCTGAAGTGGTTGCTATGATGACAGGAATTCCTGTGAAAAGAATGGCGCAAAGCGAAAGCAAAAAACTGGTTCAAATGGGCGACGACTTGAAAAAACAAGTGGTTGGACAAGATGATGCAGTTTCTAAAGTTACAAAAGCTATTCAGCGTAATCGTGTTGGTTTAAAAGATCCGAAAAAACCGATTGGAACTTTTATTTTCTTAGGACCAACCGGTGTCGGAAAAACAGAATTAGCACGTGCGTTATCACGTTATATGTTCGACTCTGAAGATTCTTTAATTAGAATTGACATGAGTGAATACATGGAGAAATTCTCTATTTCACGTTTAATTGGTGCGCCTCCAGGATATGTTGGTTACGAAGAAGGTGGTCAGCTTACAGAAAAAGTTCGCAGAAAACCATATTGTGTAATTCTATTAGATGAAATTGAAAAAGCGCATCCTGATGTTTACAATGTTTTATTGCAAGTATTAGACGATGGAATTTTGACAGATGGTTTAGGCAGAAAAGTTGACTTTAAAAATGCTGTAATTATCATGACATCAAACATTGGTGTTCGCCAATTGAAAGACTTTGGTACAGGTGTTGGTTTTGCAACAAATGCTATCAAAGAAAATACGGAAGAACTTTCAAAAGGTGTAATACAAAAAGCGTTGCAAAAAACTTTCTCACCGGAATTTTTAAATAGAATTGATGATGTGGTTGTCTTCAATAGTTTAGGCAAGGAAGAAATTCATAAAATTATTGATATTGTTCTGCAAGGCGTTTATTCACGATTAGAAAAATTAGGTTATGGAATTGAATTGACAGTTGCTGCCAAAGATTTCTTATCGGACAAAGGTTATGATCCTCAGTTTGGTGCAAGACCTTTACACAGAGCGATTCAAAAATTTGTAGAAGATCCTTTAGCTGAAGAAATCTTAAATTCAAACATTAATGAAGGCGATATAATCGTTGCTGATTTAGATGAAGAAACTAAAGACAAGTTAAAATTCGAGATCAAAAAGAAAGCAAAGCCTAAGAAAGCAAAAGAAGAACAGAATTGATGAACGATTGACGATTAACAATTGACAATTAAAATAAACAGCCGAACATAATGTTCGGCTGTTTTAGTTATAGTAGTTGATAAGTTTTATTTCAGATTCTTTTGCAAAGTCTTTGCGCGTTGGTCTTCGCCATCGTGGCTCCAGCCTGGTGAATTAAATAAATAATTTAATTTGTCTTTGAATGTTGGTGCGCGCTTTACATCATACCAAATATTTTTCCATTCGTGTGCTGTTATTTTGAATGGATTATGTGTGTCTATATTTTTGGTGATACCATATTTTGGTCGTTTTGTTTCTTCTTTAAAAGAGCCAAACATTCTGTCCCAAATATTTAAGATGCCTGCGTAATTTTTATCCAGATATTCTATATCAGAACCATGATGCACGCGATGCTGCGATGGTGTGTTAAATATCTTTTCCCAAAAGCCCATTTTATTAATGGCTTCCGTATGAATCCAAAATTGGTAAATAAGATTCAGGTGCATCATCGTCAAAATCATTAATGGATGAAAACCAATAATCGGCAACCACATCCATAAAATAAATTTATAGAATAATTCTGTCCAGCTTTGACGCAAGGCAGTTCCTAAATTATACTTTTGAGAATCATGATGATTGATGTGTGCTGCCCAAAGAATACGAACTTCGTGGCTTAAACGATGATGCCAGTAAAATGTAAAATCATCAGCGAAAAAGATGATGAGCCAAACCCACCAATGTGCTTTGTGCCAAGCAATGGTTGCAAATTCCTCCACAGAATCTGTACCTAAATCTTTAAAAATTCTGTATTGATACAACCAAAAATAAATGCCTACATAAAAAGCAACCGTAAATAAATTTATAACCACCGAACCAATACCTAAAGACAGACTTGCAAACGTATCATTCCTTTCATATTGATCCAGCATTTTTCTGTTTATCACGTAAATCTCTATTGCCATTAATAAAATAAAAAATGGAATGGCATAAGCTACAGGATCGTTAAAATCTAAAGGGTTGAAGAATTTCATGGCAAAAAATATTCAGATTATTTGTCATACAATTTACGGATTTCAATTGAAATCTTCTATACAAAAAAGACGAACTACTTTCGTAATTCGTCTTTTACTTTTAGATATAAGTTGTTAATTGCTTTTAATTTTCTTCTTTTGTTTGTGAGCTTCCGGAACGTTTTTCTACGTTGTTATAACCACCTTTGTCTTGTATAATTGGTTTTGCATTTCCATTGCCTGTTTTTTCCCAGCTGACAAAATTTCCACTTCCTGTAATTGAAATCTCATTAACGGCAACAATGGTTATATCATTATTTTTTCCGGTGATCAATATCTTTCCAATATTGCCTGTAATGGTTAATTTATTATCGTGTCCTGACAGCAAGAAATCCTTTCCATCTACCATAATATCTTCTGTGGCATTTGCTTTATCAAACTTAATTGCATCTACTGAAACACTTGGTGCTGCTGCTGTTTTAGTTGTTTTTGCTACAGTAGTTTTTTTAGTTATTGTTGTTGTTTTCTTAGGTGGATTTGCAAAAGTAAAAACACCGGCAAATAGTAATGTACCGAAAAGTAAAGTCTGTTTTTTCATTTTAATCTGTTTGATTTATTACTTAGCAAATAATGTTCCAATTATAATTTTTTCAATAATAATGTATGCTTTTTATGCTCCTCTACTTTTGTTCTTGTCCAGCACATGGTATAGCTTTTTCCTTCAAACCAATCTCGCAATTGATTTTTATAATATGGACTTGCCATATTGGATGAATTTCCTAAAGGCATAATTACTGTTGATTTATCAAAATCGGAAAAATCAATAATTTGCCTGTATGATGGTGCTGCAAGTTCGCCACTATGTCCTTCGGTAGCCATTGTCTTTGTTTGAAATGGTGTGTCTGTATCGCCGCCGATTGGAAATGGTCCGATATCAAATACTTTATCTAATGGAGATTGTACACTTAATGCGTGCGGAAACACGATAGAGTGCAAGTCGCCCCATTTCCATTTATCTGTTTTGGTTCCATAATTCAGTTTCAACCAATCTATTGCATTTTTAAAACCGTCTTTTAACAATTTTTCTTTTCCACCTGCAGCTTTTAACCAAAATGAATCTTCATTATCCAAGATGCGCAATAAAGTTGGTGTGCTATGTCCAATAAAAGAATTTACCGGACCAAATATGGAATGAAAACCTCGACCTAATAATTCATCAATTAATTTTTTATCGTGAATGGCTGCACCATATAGTTTTTTTACTACCATCAGTTTTCCTACTTTATATAAACTGCCTTCTATTTTTGTTGGATCTAATACACCATTCCAATTCAACAACATATCTACATAACGCTGTAATTCGGCGTTATCCATTTTTATATCTTTAAAATGATCGGCAAATAATTTTCCAGGTGTACAGTAGAAATCCATTTGCATATCGGTAAAATCTTTAGGTTCTACTTTCTCTTTTCTTTGCATCATCTTTTCCAAACGATTTGCACGATAGCCATTCATATAAATATCACCTAAGAAATAAGGATAATTATCTGGTTCAATTTTATGGTTTGCCGTAATCACATAACCATTTTCAGGATTTAATACATGAGGCATTTCTTCAAACGGCACAAAACTTTTCCAGTCATGTTCACCTGTCCAGCCTGGTTGTGGCACAGCTGCTGATTCTTTATTGCGTACAGGTACTTTTCCTGAATTGTAATAGCCGATATTGCCATCGACATCTGCGTACACAATATTTAAGCCTGGTGATGTGATCATTTGTACGCCATCTACAAAATCATTCCAGTTATTTGCCTTGTTTAATAAGAACCAACCATTTATAGATCTTCCGGCTTTAAATGCCATGGAACATAAAGTAAGTTTCATGTTAGAATTTCCCGTTACATCAGAAATCAAAGTACCATGAATTGTTTCATATACTTTTTCGATGTGCGGCATTTTTTCATCTTTAATAAAGATCTTTTCTTCAATAATTTTCGTGTCTTTCAACTTGCCTTCGTGCATGTAGGTGGTACAGCTATCATCGGTAAATTTTTCTACAAAAACATCTTCAATATCTGTGTACGACAAAGTAATGCCCCAACCAATCTTCTCATTATGACCGATTTGAATCATTGGCAAAGCGGCTGCAGAAACACCACTTGCATGTAATTCAGGACAATGCAAATGATTCATGTACCAGATGTTTGGATTCTTTAAAGTAAGATGTGGATCATTGCATAAGTATGGCTTTCCTGTTTTTGTTTTAAAGCCGGCAACTGTCCAAGCATTACTGCCACTTATTTGTGGCATGTAAGGACCTTTCATTGCTTCGAATTTCCCTGAAACATCTAACTTATTAAACTCTATGCCTTTTGGCAATGTTATCGGATTATCTTTCGGATAGGTGTTATTTAGTTCGGCAGCAGCATCTGCACCAACTGCTTCTATCAGTTTTGCGCGCATAATTTCATCATACCAACCCCAAGTGAGCAGTGAAATCAAAAGCCTGCTAAAAGAAACGACATCCATAGGTTCCCAAAGTTCAGGCTCATGTTTTAAGAGCTTAAATTCGACAGGTAATTTAAAATCCGGACTTTTTATATAGGCATTAATTCCGTTGCAATAATCAATAATAAGCTTTTGCTCATCAGTTCCAAATAATTCCCAATCTTGTTTGGCGATACGTTCGTAACCCATTGTTCGCGCAATTCTATCTGTGTCTAAGCCTTTTTTTCCTACTATTTCGCTTAGTTTTCCTCTTGCTACTTTTCGGTTCATTTCCATTTGGAACAATCTATCCTGCGCATGTACAAAACCTTGTGCAAATAAAAGATCGTTTATATTATTTGCGTAAATATGTGCAATGCCCCATTCGTCTCTGATAATTTCCACATCTTCCTTTAAACCAGTTAAGAAAATCTGACCATCAATTTTAGGCAATCTCGCTCTGCTTAATTCTTTGATGTATGGTTTTAAAACGACTCCAGCTAAATTACTTAATACCGACATTTTTATATTTTGTTCTTAAAGATAGTTAATATTTAAACCTTGCATGATGTTTAGTGTTATCAGCGCAATGATTTTTTTTCAAAAATTTGAAATAATAAAAATCATACGTATATTTGAAACCGCATTACTCGTATCTAAAAATCCTATATTAATATTGAAATAAAACTGTCGAAACAAGACTATAATAAATCTCTTAATTTAAAATCATAAAAAACAATTATAATACTGTATGAAAACAAACGTAAAATTATTAGCGCAAATTTGTGAAGTGGCTGGTGCTCCAGGTTATGAACAAAAAGTTAGAGATTTGGTACTAAAAAATATTGAAGGTTCAGTAGATCTTATTGAAAATGACAATATAGGCAACGTATATGCTATAAAAAAAGGTAAAGACAGCAGTAAACGAATTATGATTTCTGCGCATATGGATGAAATTGGTTTTATTGTAAAGCATATAGATGATAATGGCTTTATTCGCTTTCATACTTTAGGTGGTTTCGATCCGAAAACTTTGACCGCACAACGTGTAATTGTTCATGGTAAGAAAGACTTAATTGGTGTAATGGGCAGCAAGCCAATACATATAATGACTGCCGAAGAACGCACGAAAATAGTTCATATCAGTGATTTCTTTATTGATTTAGGCTTGCCTGTTGAAGAAGTAAAAAAACAAATCTCAATCGGCGATGTGATTACAAGAGATCGCCAGTTGATTGAAATGGGCGAATGTGTAAATTGTAAATCTATTGACAACAGGGTTTCTGTTTACATTTTAATTGAAACATTAAAAATTTTAGAAAACTTACCTTACGATGTTTATGGTGTTTTTTCTGTACAGGAAGAAGTTGGTTTACGTGGCGCAAATGTAGCGGCTCATAATATTAATCCTGATTTTGGATTTGGGTTAGATACTACTATTGCTTACGATCTGCCTGACTCAAAACCGGAAGAGCAAATTACAAAGCTTGGTGCTGGTGTTGCAATAAAGATCATGGACGCATCTACTATTTGTGATTACAGAATGATAAGATATCAAAAGGAAATCGCTGACAAATATAATATCAAATGGCAGCCGGAAGTATTGCCAATGGGTGGCACTGATACTGCAGCCATTCAACGTTCAGGAAAAGGTGGTGCTATTTCAGGTGCGGTATCTATACCAACTCGTCACTTACATCAGGTGATAGAAATGGCACATAAAGCTGATATTGAAGCGAGTGTTTTATTGCTTAAACACTGCGTAGAAAATATTGATCAGTTTGACTGGACTTTAAAATAAAAATGCTGTCTGAATTAGGGTTTATTGTATTATGAGATTATTGGATTTACATTCTTTAATCTTGTAACATTATTATCCTAATTCTGACAATTATACCACAAAAGGAAAAACTGCTTTCCTGTCTTTTGGATAATCTTTAAAATTCTGCAAATACCATTTATGATGATGTAGCGCGCGTGGCAACAAATTCGAAACAGTCCATATCAGGAATGCAAAAGATGCCAAATTCCAGCACATAAGGAAATAACCAAACCACTCTACTATTTCACCAAAGTGATTTGGACATGAAATATATCTGAATAGAAAACCTTGTGGAATCTTGTAATCTTTTTCACCAGGTTTTCTGAGGTTTATTAAAATTCCATCTGATTTATAGTTGATGAAAAATCCTGCTAAAAATAAAATGATTCCAAGCATAAAATTCCAATGCAAAAAATAATTTTCAGGATACACGCTTAATTTCCCAAGAAAGTATCCATTAATGCTTGCATTCACAGAATTAAACAACATAGCTGATATAGCGATCATTAAAGGCATTTGCTTGCCTTTGGTATTGGTTCTTAAAGGAAAAATAAAACTTCTGTTGATGTAATGCAACAAGTATAATGCAGCAAAGAATAATGAATATTTATTTGGATTAAAAAACTTTAAGTATACAATTATAAAAGTGATAAATGCCCATGCTTCCATCAGTATCCAACCAAATTTATTGGAAATCATAGGACCGAAAGTAGTTTTAGAATGCCTGCCGTAAGGTGCGGAAACAAAAAGCTGAACAGGAAACAAAACAATTGCTATTGCTATCCAAACATAAATAAAATGCGTTAAAGTAATTTGTGAAACCATGTATAAAATTATAAAACAATGTACTTTGCTTTAATACTTGTTAATGATGATTTTAATACAAAAAAAGCCATAAGAAAAAATCCTTATGGCTCTGAACTAAAATTGAATATAAATACTATGGTTTTGACCAAATTGCTGTAGTTGTGCCATCTACATTAAAATCTTCAACCATAATTAACTTATTGCCTTTATATAATTTTACCCAATCAACTTCTCCGTAACCTCTAAATGCAACATTTATATATTTTACTCTGCCACCTCTGCTGCCGGTATGTGAAACGGTTTTTAAAACGGTATTGTTTTTAAGTGTGCTTACTGTATTATTCTGTACTTGCAATGCATATTCAGCATATACACCGGTATTTGTTACATGCTCATTAACATCTGTTATCTTTTGAGATCCGATATTTATTTGGTTATAATAGCTTGTTGCATTTTGCCATACTGCATAAAGATTTATATCGGAATTTATACCTAAATCCAGTTCATGAGAATTCCCATCACCATTAATATTTCTTAGATTAGCAACGATTTTCAAGCTGTCTGTATCTAAGTTTAAATTGATTTCTTTTGGTATTGGTAAGCTATATTCTGAAAACCAGTAATTTTGATGAAATAAGTTGGACGCAAAAGTTGCTTTGCCATTTTTAATAAATGAACCTGGTGCATAAAATGTATTATTACCTGCAGAGCCTTCAAAGTATTGAAGTGTCCAATTAGTAAGGGTTACTGTATCATAGTTGTTAATAGTTGTAGAGTCATGTATTGTTGTTGGATCGCACTCTTTGGTACAACTTGTTGTTGTTGTAAATGCAATTGAAATAAATAGCAGTGCTAAAATTGGAATAATTACTTTTTTCATTTTCTTGTTTTTTTTTATAGTTATTGAAATTTATTTTTAATTTTTTATGGCATTGTCCAAACAGCACTTGTTGTACCATTTGTATTAAAATCTTCTGACATGATTAACTTGTTTCCTTTGTATAACTTAACCCAATCTACTTCGCCATAACCTCGAAATGCAATATGCACTTCTTTTACTCTACCACCTCTATAGTTTGTACCGGTAATGGTTTTCAGCAATACATTATCCTTAAACGTTTGTATATTTGTTTTTTGCAACTGAAAAGCATATTGTGCATATATCGAAGGATTTATTGAATGTTCTGAAATATTAACTGTTTTTTGTGAACCTATATTAATTTGACAGAAGTATAAATAGCCAGGTTGTACAGAAATATCCTGCCAGGTTGCATAGCATACAGTATCTGAGCCAATACCAAGATTTATCTCATTAGATGTACCGTCACCGTTTATATTTCTTACACTGGCAACTATTCTTAGACTATCATTATCCAAATCCAAATTTATTTCAGGTGGTACCGGTAAATCATATTGTACAAACCAATGACCTGAAGTGTGTGGTAGACTTCCAAAATTAGCTGTACCATTTTTTATAAAATTTGAAGGTGTATAATAAAGATGATTGCCTGCTGAACCTTCCCAATAATGTAGATTCCATTGCGTTGGTGTAATAGTTGGTTGTATTGATGTAAGGCATTGAATGGAAGTAAACACAGGTTGACCTGTATTACTTACCGTCATTCGCCAGCAGTTTCCATCCGGTGATTTCATTACAACACCACTACCAACATCTGCAATATTTATATCACCACCGCTTACATCTAATTTTGCGACCGGCTTATCTGTTCCTATACCAACTTTACAGTCATCTGTAATTTTCACACAAGGCTCTGAAGGTACGCCTGTTCCAAAAATATAACCACCACCTGTTCCATAAGCTTCATTGGTAAATACAACATCACCTTTTCCTGAGCGTGGTATAAGATCATTACTATCTGCCGCAACGCCAATTATTACTCCATTTCCCGAATAAGCAGTATCTGTAAGTCTTAAAGTTGGCAATTCACCTGTAATCAATACCTGACTGCCTTTTTTTGCATGACTAAATACTTCAAAAGCTGTTTTAGGATTATTTGTTCCAACACCAACTTTTCCTGTATTAAAATAAATATTATCAGTAGTATCACTCCATTGCGTACCATTAGCAGCTTCTTTAGCATATAAAGCATACGGTACAGATACTAACTGACTGGTGCCTACCATTGTATAATTCGTACCGCCATTATCATCCATTTCTATTTTAATAAAATGGCTATCATTGCCCCAATCTATATCAGTCATAGATCCTGATAATGCAGTACCTTTCCCAATTTCAAGATTTACTAAGCCAAGATTATTTGTGACAGCTGCATGTCTTTCCGAATAAACACTAATTCCCGATGTTGTGGTTTCCAAAATACTCAGTCGTATGCCGATATTTCTGTTGGCAATAATATTACCGTTATTATCTCGTGCAACTGCCTGGTATTTTATTGCTTCCGGTACAACTGCTATTGCCTGCATCGTAAAAAATAAAAGAGCCAGCAGACAAGCAGTTTTTATTACCATAAAGTGTTGGCGTGCTATCTTAATATTCATCATTTTAAATTTATTGTTTTACTATTTTATATGATTGTACCAATTGATTATTTGCATCCGAAATTTTGAGCCAGTATACGGATGATGTCAATTCATTACAATTGATCATTGTGAAGTCACCATCAATATTTCCATTAATAATTTCTTTTCCAACTAAATCAAATAATTGATAGTGTGCATTTCTCAATTTTGTAGAATTAGTTTGTATGGTCAATATATCTGAAGTTGGGTTAGGAAATAATTTTATACCGTAATCAACTTTATTGCTTGATGCAGAAGTCAGAATATAGCTTGGTTGCACAAAACCACTTGACAACCTGCCTGCTGCAGTCTGACCTGTAAGAATAATAGTTTCACCTAATGTCCAATATACATTTGTAGTTCCATTAGTAAGAGAACCACTTCCACTACAGAAAACTTCCGGTGTAAATGATTGGGCAAGCAACATTTTTGTTGTACAAAGAGTCGCTATTATGATAATTAGTTTTTTCATTTTTATCTGCAACAAATTTAAGGAGGAATAATTACATTATTATGGAAAAAATTTTGACTATATTACACTTAAATTTTTAAAAAATAAAGTAAAAAACTGATAACCAGCAGTTTAAAATTAAATTATTTATGAAAAGATTACTTACTGACCGTCTAAATAAAATGAAAAAGGAAGAATTTAATCGTTTTGAGCTATTTATCCATTCTCCTTATTTTCAAAAGAGTGAAAAATACACTTTCTTTTTTAATCTTATAAAGCCTTATTACCCTGATTTTATTATTCCAAAATCTGTAGAAAAGAAAATAAACAATGAATTTTCCACAGATACATCGTATAATGTATTACTCAGCAGAATAAATGATGTGCTTGATGAATTCGAATTGTATGAACTGTTTCAAACAAAGTCTTATCTAAAAGATGCATTGAAATATGAATTAGAGCTTGACAAAAAAAACAACGTAAAATATTATCAAAAATTAGTAAAAACTGATGTTGATGTTATTAATAGTAGCGATGATCTGTATGCTGCGTTTTATAAAGAATTTTCTTCTATTGCACTCTGCGAAAATAACTGGCTGAGTGACAAGGAAAAGATTCTTCAACATAGTGATCATGCTTTATCAAATATTCTACAATTTTTTCTCAGCAAATATTTAATGATCTATGCGAATAAAACAACTCACTTAATAAATATTGCAGAAAAACCTGATGAAAATGTTGAAACAAAAATGATCCTGAATTTTGTTCAGCATTATATAGACCAACAGCCATTATCGGTACGATGTTTATTTTATATCATACAGCTCTTTAAAAATATTTCGGGTGACAATGATGAGTTTGACAAAAATTATAATGGCCTGAAAAATCAGACATTTAATTTACCAACCAATACCATTTCCTATGAAATAAAATATGCACTGATACAAGCTTCTTCTGCTTGTATTTTTAAATGTTATGCAGAGCCAAAGTACTTAAAGAATGCTTTTGAGATCATGCAATTTTTAATAAAAAAAGATCTCTACTTCTCTGTCCTGCATCAGCCATTAACACAACAACATTTTATTCTAATTGTAAAAGTTGCTTTAGGTGCACATGAAGTTGATTGGGCAAAGCAATTTATTGAAAGCAAAATTCAGATAATAGATAAAGAACATCAGAATGATTTTTACAATTATGCGTTAGGATTAATTTACTATCATCTGCAGGATTATAATGCAGCCATAAAACTAATGGTAAAGATAAACATCAACACACCTCAATATTTAATTGATTATAAAATAACCTTATTAAAAATGCAGTACGAATTGAATGAATTATCCAATTTCAATTATCAATCTCAAACTTTTTTAAAATACATGAAAAAAGATAAAAGCTTAAGTAAAATGCACAAAAAAAATGTATTGGATTCTATTGAGTTTATTAAAAATCTATTTAAATATAAGAACGCCAAATCTAAAGAAGCATTTGAAGAAAAATTAAAAACTAAAAAGATAGATTATTTGATCACTAATTATAGAGACAAATGGTATGCTGAAAAGTATAGTAAAATATAGCTTACTGCAATATTAGCTTACCACTCGCAACGGTTTCATTGTTTTGTATAATTCTGAAAATATACATGCCGTTACTTAGGTCTTCTCTATAAATGTCAAACATGTTTTGTTGGCTTGATAGAATTGTTTTAATGATTTGTCCATCAATATTAATCAGCAATAAAACCGGATCTTTCATAATAATATTGCCGTGTATAACCTAGTGTACTTGCTACTTGGCTGGTGGTTCGTTTTACCCTTGTTGACCTGTATCGTTCGACAACAAGGGTAAATACTTTTTTCTAATGTTCTGTTTTTAAAACATCGTCTGCAATATCTATGGCTGTATTTAATATCTTTTTCTCTGCTTCCAAATGCTTTATCTTTGCCTCTAATTGTGAGATGTAAGTTTTGGGTGGCGCTTTCTTTTTCATAGGTAATTTGCTTTGCCAATCTAATTTACCTTGTTTGCGCAACCAACCAAAACCGTGCTTCTGCCTTGTATACCATATATCTTTTGTGACTGCTTATAAGTCAATAGACCTTTTTCAATTTTATCAATTACCTAGTTAAAGTCTAAACTATAATCTTTTTGAGTCTTTTTACTAAATCTCTGTCTTTTGTATTCATTGTATAAGTCAACTTTTGTGTCAACCTATCTTACGACTATTCAAGTTTTTAAATAAAAAAAGCCGCAACATTTCTGTTGCGGCTTGTATGGGTTGGCGACGACCTACTCTCCCAGGTTTGACCTAGTACCATTGGCGCTGTAGGGCTTAACTTCTCTGTTCGGGATGGGAAGAGGTGATCACCTACGCTATAATCGCCATTAAATCTTTGGCATTAATCCCTATTCTGGGTGCCTTGTATTTTTATGACTTGTTTGTCAGTAAATTATAACATATTGGGAAATCATTATACAAATTTTAAAAAGTTGATGGGTGATTAGTATTACTCGGCTTTGATGTTACCACCTTTACACCTATAACCTATCAACGTCGTAGTCTTCGACGACCCTATGAGAACTCATCTTGAAGTTGGTTTCGTGCTTAGATGCTTTCAGCGCTTATCCATTCCCAACGTAGCTACCCAGCGGTACATCTGGCGACATAACTGGTACACTAGAGGTCAGTCCATTCCGGTCCTCTCGTACTAGAAACAGATCTTCTCAATTCTCAAACGCCCATAACAGATAGGGACCGAACTGTCTTGCGACGTTCTGAACCCAGCTCGCGTGCCACTTTAATGAGCGAACAGCTCAACCCTTGGGACCTTCTCCAGCCCCAGGATGTGACGAGCCGACATCGAGGTGCCAAACCTCCCCGTCGCTATG